>NXNN01000029.1_pt1 | contig 30628 bp, 29 predicted proteins | sample 2041041 | NCBI WGS metagenome assembly NXNN01 (sample SAMN07660617, study PRJNA407663) | chicken gut metagenome | isolation source: caecum content treated with Lincosamide | host: Gallus gallus domesticus | place: Czech Republic: Brno | collected 2016 | reverse complement strand
ATTTGAATGCACAACTGATTTCGTGTAAAAAACGCGCGGATATAATTAAACGGAAAAATTTCTTTCAAACAAAGAAAAAAAGATCGAATTATATCTAATTCCTATTTATACAACTCGCCGTATGTTTTGCAGGCACGGTAATCGGCGCCTTCCAAATCTTTTGTGCCGAACGAGCTCCACGCATGCGGGCGGTATATATCTTTATCGTCGATGTTATGCAAACTGACAGGGATACGGAACATGCTCGCAAGCGTAATGAGATCCTTTCCGATATGGCCGTATGTAAATGCCCCGTGATTCGCTCCCCAGTTTGCCATTACGTTGTACACGCTCGAAAATGCGTTCGTTTCGTTCAGGCGAGGCACGAACCAAGTCGAAGGCCACGTCGGGTCGGTACGATCGAGCAACGTCTTGTTCACCTTTTCGGGCAGCACGACCGTCCAGCCTTCCGCGATTTGTATCGTATACCCGATGCCGTCTACATTATTTACCCGCACAAGCGTTACAGGCATTTCACCCGCCGTCGAGAAAGTGCTCGAAAGTCCGCCGCCGCGGAAATACCCTCTGTTCGCGGGAGAAAATTCCGTCGCTTTCAGCATCGCTTCGATATCCTGCTCGGTAACGTCCGTCCACTTTTTCATTACGGGATCGCCCTTTTTATCTTTGCATACCCCCGCAGCGTCCAGCGCTGCCGCACCCGAATTGATCAGGTGCATAAAACCGTCTTTTGCCCTGCCCGTCGGTTTCCAGCCCGTAACGCGCTCAACCGCTTTCGGCGACCAGTACGTGCGCACGTCCGCAAACGCGCTCGCCTGCCCCGTCAACAAATTTTCAAACAACATCGCCAATCCGTTGCAGTTATCGCTCTCCGTTGCAAGTATGAGCGGTTGCTTTTTTCCGTTCCAGTCGAACGTGGAATTGAGAATAGCCTCCGTATAATCGCCGTTCGGCTTATAATCCGTCCACATTCTTTGGCCCTGGAACCCCGCAAATATCGCATTTCTGCCCAGGGCCTCTTCATGCCTGCCGATTCCGTTCAGCTTATCGTTGCCGAGCATAATGTCCTTAATGATAAGCGTCATCTTTGCGACAAACTCCCATTGCTTATCCAGCTCTTCGCGCGTGAAATCTTTCTGTCCCCAAATACCGCCGTTGTTGTCCTTTCCTTCTTTGCAGTTTTTCTTGATCCACGCGAGTTCTTTCTCGTACTCCGCCTTATCGTAAATTTCGAGGTCGATGCGGCGCAGGATCTCCGTCATGTCTACCCATTCCGCGCGGATACCGAAATATTTCTGCATCTTGTTCGCGTCCAGAAAACTTCCGCCGATCCCCATCGCCACCGAACCGATGGATACGTATGCTTTATTTCTGATCTGCCCCACCGCGAGCGCGCAGCGGGCAAAACGCAATATTTTCTCCTTTACGTCATCGGTAATACCGCTCATGCCTATATCCTGCACGTCCTCGCCGTAAATCGCGAAAGCGGGCAATCCCCTCTGCGCATGGGCCGCCATGCTCGCCGCAAGATACACTGCTCCCGGGCGTTCCGTACCGTTAAATCCCCATACCGCTTTCGTGGTAAGCGAATCTAAATCCATCGTTTCGCTGCCGTAACACCAGCACGGCGTTACCGTCAGCGTCGCCGTCACGTTCTGCTTTTGAAAATATTCCGCGCATACGGCCGCCTCTTTTCCTCCGCCGATCGTGCACGGCGAAACCACGACTTCCGCCGCACTCCCGTCCGCATAAAATACGTTCTCTTCGATGAGTTTTTTCGCGTCTTGCGCCATTCTCATCGTCTGCTCTTCCAACCCCTCTCTTATGCCGCCCCATCTTCCGTCGATTGTCGGGCGAATGCCGATTTTCGGTTTCATTTTACTGAATCACTCCCTTTTTTAAAATTATATTCGCATATACTGCTTCCTCGCCCGTCGCTATAACGGCGTACGCGGATTTAGCCCGTTCATAAAACGCATATCTTTCCAGCTTGCCCTCTCTTACATTCTTATCGTGTAATCTCGAAATCCGGAAATAATCATCCCATATGGGAGGAACCGGGTCGTCTTTTGCCGTCTGCATCAGAATAAAATTTTTTTCCGCATACGTATCCAACGGGATCAGGCTCAAAACAGCGTCCAGCATTTCTCTTCCGCCTATTCCGTCCGCCCGGATCACCCTGCGTCCGAAGTTTTCCGACGGGAAATTCCCGTCCGCGATCACCAATTCGTCTCCGTGGCCCATTTCGCTCAGTGTTTTCAACATATCCGGCGACAGTATTTTCGGTATTCCTTTCAGCATAAAAATTCTCCCCGCTTTCTGTTGTTATTGATATTGTAACACAGAAAATTTATGAATGCAATATACTTTTTTGCCGAAAAAAAACAACAAAAAGTATGTTTTTTACTATATGTATGTTATAATAAGACCATGAAACAGACGATCCATCCCGTCGATACGGATGTACGTTTTCATACGACATTCAACAAAAACGGCGCACAAGTTTTTAATCCGAAAATCGTTTACGCGGGAGAGCTCAAGCATTCTCCGCAACGGCAGGAAAATTGGCACGACCATTCCGTATGCGAAATAATTTTTATCTGTACGGGAACGGGATTGATCCATTTAAAAACGGAAACTTTCCCGATCAAAGCGGGCGATATCGTGATTTACAACCCCCACACCGCACACTTTGAAGAGGGCAACGGCCTTTCTCTCTATTTTTTCGGAGTCAAAAATATCAAATTAAAAAATTTGCCCGCCGACTGTTTAATTGCGAACCATATATCCCCGTTGATCCATACGGGCAACGACGCGGATATCTTTAAATTTTATTTTTCCCAATTGATTTCCGAAGGAGAAAATAAACTGCATTATTACGATGAAATAGCGGAAAATATCGTAAAAATCATTTTGAACATGATTTTGCGGATTAAGAACTGACAAATGCAGAATATAATGCGTTGGAACATTTACAATGGAAAGATGCTATGCACCAAATTATAAAAATCAAAAAGAGCGGAACCTTTTTGGGGCTGGGTAACTGGGAAAAACGTATTGACCAATACATTATTCACGGCGATGGTAACACGATAGATATCAGTTTTTGGACAAATAATTCCGTTTACAGCAACGGAGAAGTTCAAAAGGTTTTAAGCTCTCTTATGATTAAATACGGTAGTGTCTATACGGATGCACCGTAATCAATAGGAAGACTATAAGTCGAAAGCCGTAATCGTCTGACTACGGCTTTTTCGTTTGTATAAAGGACTTTGCTTATTGTCGATTTACGGAGTATACGCTAAACCGCTATAAAGCCCCGCAGGCAAGCCTGCGGGGCTTTCGTTTATTTTTTCGTTTTGATTTTGACAAGGGCGGTGTACGGCTTGATGAGCCCCTCCTCGACGAGCTGCTCGTCCGTCTTATACGAATAATGGAAATCGGTATAGATGCAGCCGACGTCTGCAAGTCCGTATGTATGCTCGAGCATGGCGATGAGTTCCTTTGCCCGCTTCAACGAGCGGCTGCCCGTGATTTTGACGCGCACGGGCGTTTCGCGGTGCGCCTTTACGTCGGAAACGTCCTCGAAGCGGTAGCGAGCCTCGTCGCATTCGTTCGGGTCGAGCGCGAGATACAGCCACAGCTTTTTGCTGCCCGCGGCGAGTTTTGCGATCTTTTTATCGCCCGCGCGGAAGTTTTCGCTGCCGTGGCACATCCGCGTTTTAACGCCGCCGAGCGTCAGCAACGCGTTTTTTACTTCTGTATACAAATCCTGCAGCAGTTCGCTCTGAATGAGTTTGGATTGGAACGACCTGCGGTAACGGACGACGTATTCGTAGCCTTCGGGAATCGCTTCGTCCGTTTCTTTGGCGAGATCCGCCGCAGCGATTTCGTCCTCCGCGATCTCGCGGAGAGCGGCTTCGTCCTCTATTTTTGCGCTTTCGTCCGCGGGGGAAGAAAAATCTTTCTTTTTCTCTTTTTCGATGATCTCGTCGACGAGTTCGTCCATCGCGCGCTCCATTTCGGCGCGCAGCTTCGCCTTGGCACAGGGGTACTTTTCCGCCTTGACGCACTGCCCGCACCACGGGAAGGTGCCGCACAAATCGCACCCCGCCCGCTCGCTCGCGAGCCACTTTTCGACATCGAGAACATGCTGTTGTTTTTCGAATTCCTGCTGTGAGATACCCGAAAGATCCTTTCCGTTCATATAAAAACCTCACCCGAAAAATGCCGCATAAAATCTGCCCGTATCCGTTTTTTATTATACCACAAATCCGCGCAGAATGCAACCGTTCGGGAAATTACTTCGACTCCGACTTTTTCAGGCTCTCGATCCTCTTGCGGATACCGAGCATGCGCGCGTCCGTCGCGGCGATGGTTTCGGCGCAGCTTTTCAGCTCCGCCGCAATGAGCGGCGAATCGGCGTTGTCCTTTTTATATTTCATCTGGTGTTCCAGGCTCGCCCAAAAATCCATGGCGACCGTGCGAAGCTGTATCTCCACGCGCATGGGGCGCTTGCCGTCCGAAAAGAAAACAGGCACTTCCACGATCATGTGATAGCTGCGGTAACCGTTGAGTTTGGGGCTCTTTATGTAGTCCTTGACCTGCACGACGGTGATGTCGTCCTGCGCGGCGAGCATATCGGCGACGCGGTAGATGTCGTCGATAAAGGAGCAGATGACGCGGATACCCGCGACGTCGTTGAGATGTTCGCTGATCGATTCGAGCGTGATGGGGTTCCCCTGCCGCCGCAGTTTCTCCACGATGCTCATCGGCTTTTTGACGCGGGAAATGATATTTTCAATGGGGTTATGCCCCGCTTTCAGCGACAGCTCCTCGTTGAGTACCTCGAATTTTGTGCGCACCTCGCGGATGGCGGAGTTATAGCGCATCATCAACTCGTTGAAGCGGGACAGTTTTGTAAGCGCGTCGTTGCCCTCGCCGATAAATTCGCGGATGAGCGCTTCCTTTTCCAGTGTTTCTTCCATGGGTTCCTCTCTATTCTATACAAAAAATTCGGGCGAGCGGCGCGCCGTACAATTTTTTTCCAGCTTTTCGCGCACCGCCGCGATGTGCTCGTCTGCAAACTCCCGCGCCTTTTGCGGACAGAATTTGACGCACGCCGCGCAGGCGATGCAGGCGCCCCTGTCCGTCAGGTCGGCGGCGATATTGTTCACGGGGCAGACGGAAACGCACCTGCCGCAACGCGTACACTTTTCCGCGTCGAGCGCGGGCGCGGGTTTGGGCGCCGTCATGGATGCGCCTAACTCCTTATACGGGCGGTTGCCGCGAAGGGGCTTTGCGATCGACTTGCCCGCCTTCACTTTGACCGCCGCGATGATGCCGAAGGACTGCGCCGCGACGATGTCGTCGCGGTCGGGCCGCCCGCCGCCCACCTTATCGCTGTACGAATGCTCGCCGATAAACGCGCCCGCCGCGCAGACGAGAAATCCCTTTTCGGTAAAAATGTCCGCCGTTTCGAGGAGCGCGTCGTCGCAGTCGCGGTTGCCGTAGACGGAGAGAACGACCGCCCGCGCGCCGTTCCCCTGCAGTTTGGAGAGAACGGGAGCCAGGAGCGGCGGCACCCTTCCGCCGTAGACGGGCGCGCCGAATACGACGACGTCGTCCTCCCCGAACACATATTCCCTTTCCCGAGCCAAGGCGGGCGTCAGATCGACGACTTCCGTGTGGCAGAGGAATTTTTCAAACAGAACCTTGCCCACCGCGCCGACGACCTTCTTCGTCGTATGGGTGGGACTGAAATACATAAGCGTGAGTTTCATTTGTTTGACCTGCCTTTTTTCTATTGTAACATCTTTGCATGAAAAAGTAAAGGACAGCGCGAAAAAACCCGTCTCACAAGCGCAAAAACCCGTCTCACAAGCGCGAAAAAACCCGCCTCAAAAAGCGGAGACGGGCATTTTTTCAACTTTAAAAATCTTTTTTCTTATAGATGCCGCAGGCAATTTTCAGAGACAGGAAAAACCCCGCAATGCCGAGCGCAAGAACGGCGACGGACGAGTACAAGACGGACGCCCCGCCGATCGATTCCACCAGAAAACCCAACAGCGCGCTCAAAGCGACCACGACGAGAATGGTGAAGATATAGACGAGCCGCCCCTTTTCCACGCCGATTTTGAAGATGACGGGGAGAATGACATCGATCGTCAGCAGTGCGATGCCGCCGTAGGACAGGAGAACGGAAAGATTTTCGATATTCCACATACCGCCCGCCGCGACGAGTATGAACGAAATCGCCCACATGGGCAGGAAGATTAAAAGCCCCAAAAGGTAGCGGCTGACCGCGAGCTGATTGCGCGTCACGCCCGAGGCGAGCGCGAATTTATCCCAATTGTCCTTTTCGTCGTAGGCGAGCGCGGACAGCGGCACCGCCACGCAGAAAAAGGCGATGGCGCCCATATAATAATAGATATTTTTTGTGATAACGCTGACTGCCATAAAAACGACCATCAGCACGAAATAATAGATAAACTGCCCGAAAATATTCTTTAAATCTTTAATGATCGTACCTAACATAATTTTTCACCCCGCACAAAATAGAGCATGATGTCCTCGATGCCCGCCCGCTCGAGCGGCAGCTCGCACGGCGCTTTTTCCCGCAGCACGAGCGCCGACCAACCGTATTCGCCGCGGGTATACCTGACAGCCGACTGCCCGAGCGCTTTGACTTCCTCCGCCGCGCCGCGGAAAATACCGTACTTTTCCTCCAACCTGTCCTTCTCCTCGAAGAACATCGTTCTGCCGCCGTGGAGAAAGGCGATGTAATCGCACAGTTTTTCCAGATCGGACACGATGTGCGAGGAGATAAGAATGGAGTGCTCCTCGTCCTGCATGAAATCGTAGAGCAAATCGAGAATTTCGTCGCGCGCGACGGGGTCGAGCCCCGCCGTCGGTTCGTCGAGCACGAGCAGCTTCGCCCCGTGCGAGAGGGCGACGGACAGGCTAACCTTCTGCCGCATGCCGCGCGAGAACTCGCGCACCTTCTTGTCTCGGGGAAGGGAAAAGCGGTCGGCATAGGAAAAGAATTTGTTCGTATCCCAGCGCGGGAAGATGTGCTTCATCACGCCGTCGATGTCCTTTAAGTTGAGGTTTTCGGGCAGGCAGGTTTCGCCGAGAACCGCGCCGATCGCCCCCTTTTCCTCCGCCGTGAGGGAGGAAACCTCCTTGCCGAACACCTCCACGCGCCCGCCGCTCGGGTTCACGAGACCCAGAATGCTCTTGATCGTCGTGCTCTTGCCCGCGCCGTTTTCGCCGATGAGCCCCACGACGGAGCCTTTCGGCACGTCGAAGGTGACGTTCTCCAAAGTAAAACCCTTAAAATTTTTATTCAGTCCGCAGATTCGTATGTTGTCTGCCATTTTATTCTCCCTTTAAAAGATATGAAAACATTTCGGACAATTCCTCGTCCGTCACACCGCCCGAGCGGGCGAGCGAAATCGCTTCGGACAGCTTCCCCTCCGCCTGCCGCAGGTATTCCTCCCGCAGCAGTTCGCGGTTTTTGACGGCGACAAAGCTCCCCTTGCCCTGCACCGAGTAGATGAATCCGTCGCGCTCCAAGTCGTCGAAGGCTCGCTTCGTGGTGATGACACTGATGCGCAGTTCCTTGGCAAGCGCGCGGATGGACGGGAGCGGATCCCCCTCCCTGCATTCGCCGCGCAAAATCGCGCCCTTTATCTGCGTGTAAATTTGCTCATAGATTGGTCTGTCGCTCGCGTTGCTGACGATTACATTCATTGCGCCCTCCGTAGATTAAGTGTATATATACATTATATACACTATAAACAATTTGTCAAGCGTTTGCGCTGATAAAAATAAAAAATCTGCACGGCGGCAAAACCGCATATGCAGACTTTTTATCCGTCTATGCAAACTGTATTTTATATAGCTTATTCGAACTGCGCGTTGTAGATCTCCGAATAGAATCCGCCGCGGCGCAAAAGCTCCTCGTGCCTGCCGCTCTCGACGATGTCGCCGCCGTTGACGACGAGGATCAGGTCGGCGTTTCGCACCGTCGTCAGGCGGTGCGCGATGACAAAGCTGGTTTTCCCCTCCATCAGGCGCGCCATTGCGCCGCGGATGAGGAGTTCGGTGCGGGTGTCGACGTTGCTTGTCGCTTCGTCGAGGATGAGCAGTTTTGCGGGCGAGAGCATGGCGCGCGCAATAGTCATCAGCTGTTTCTGTCCCTTGGAGAGATTCACGCCGCCGTCGGTCACCATCGTGTCGTATTTCTGCGGCAGACCTTCAATCAAATCGGCGATGTTCGCCTCCCGCGCCGCCCGCTCGACTTCCGCGCGGGTGGCGCCCTCCTTGCCGTAGGCGATATTCTCGAAAATCGTACCCTCGAACAGCCATGTATCCTGCAACACCATCGTGAACGCCGCGCGCAGGCTCCTGCGCGTATACGAGCGCACGTCCTTGCCGTCCAAAAGGATGCGCCCGCCCTGCGGGTCGTAAAAGCGCATCAGGAGGTTGACGAGCGTCGTCTTTCCCGCGCCCGTCGGCCCGACGATGGCGATGGTTTGCCCCGCCTTTGCCTCGAAGGACAAGTCGCTCAAAATCGTCCTTTCGCCGTCGTAGGAGAAATGCACGTTTTCAAAACAAACGTCGCCGCGCACATCCGTCAGCTCCACTGCATCGGGAGAGTCGGGCGCTTCAGGCGGGGCGTCGAGCAGGCGGAACACCCGCTCCGCCGCCGCGAGCGCGGACTGGATTTCGCCCATGATGTTGGAAAACTCGTTGATCGGCCCCGAAAAGCGGCGCGCATACAGGAGGAAGGAGGAAATATTGCCGACCGAAATCATCCCGAACAGGTAGAAGAAGGAGCCCGCCGTGCTGATGAGAACGGTGCCGAGGTTATTGACGAAGTTGACAGACGGGCCGATGAGGCTGCCGTAGTAATCGGCGGCATAGTAGGCGTCCGCCGCCTCGGTGTTCTTTTCGTCGAACTTGGCGCAGATCTCCCCCTCCCTGCCGTAGGCGCGGATGGTGTTCAGCCCCGAGAGCATCTCCTCGGAGAATCCGTTGAGTTCGGCGAGCTTTGCCGAGCGCCTGCGGAAGAGCGGGCGCACCGTGCGGCTGCGCTTGACTGTGATGAACACGGAGATTGGAATGGTGATGACGAACACGCCGAGCAAAGGCAATGACGTGAGCACCATGCCGATGAACGCGCCGACGACGGTGATGACGCCCGTCGCCGCCTGCAAGATATCGTTGGAAAGCGAAGCGTTGACCGTGTTGATGTCGTAGGAGATGCGGTTGATAAGGTCGCCCGCCGCAACGCGGTCGAGCTCGCCCACGGGGAGAGATAAAATCTTGTCGAATACGTCCTGCCGCATTGTACGCACGATCGTCTGGCTCAGCCGCACCATCAGCACCGTCAGAAGATAGGACAGCGCGGAGGATGCGACGTAAAAAATTGCCATCCACAGGCAATAGAACCCCACGGCGGCGAAATCTACGCCCGCTTCCAGATCGATGGCGTCGATTGCCGCGCCCGAGAGCCACGGGCCGAGCAGGGCGAACAGATTGCTCCCGACCATGAGCAGAAAGGCGGCGAGCACGCGCCATTTATAGGAAAGGAAATAGCGAAGCAGGCGCACCATCGCAGCTTTTTTATTCGTTGCGACGGCGCCGACGTCACGCCCCGGCCCCGGCATACGGCTCACCCCCTTTTCCGATGATTTCGTCGTCGTGCTGCGAGCGGTAGATGCGGCGGTACGTTTCGCAGGTGCGCATAAGCTGCTCGTCCGTGCCGAATCCGACCATCTTTCCGCCGTCGAGCACGAGGATATGGTCTGCAAAACGCACCGAACTGATGCGCTGGGCGATCATCACGACCGCCGTTTCGGAGAGGTTTTCGAGCAGGGTCTTGCGCAGGCTCGCGTCCGTGCGGTAGTCGAGCGCGCTGGAAGAATCGTCGAGGATGAGGATTTCCGGCTTCGCCGCGAGCGCACGCGCGATGAGAAGGCGCTGTTTCTGCCCGCCGCTGTAATTTCCGCCGCGCGCCGTGAGCATCCCCCCGTACCCCTCGTGTTCGCGGATAAAATCCGCCGCGCGCGCGTATTCCGCCGCCTGCCCGACATCCTCGTCCGACAGTCCGCGCTCGAAATCGATGTTTTCGCGCACGCTGGAAGCCATTAAAAAATCGTTCTGAAAGACGATGCCGAATTTTTTGCACAGCTCCGCCTTTTCGTAGCTCTTTACGTTTTTCCCGTCCACATACACGGCGCCCTCCGTCGCGTCGTAGAATCGTAGCAGGAGGGAAACGAGCGTACTCTTGCCGCTGCCCGTCGCGCCGATGACGCCGAGCGATTCCCCCTTCCGCATCGAAAAGGAGATATCCTGCAGGGCGGGCGCGCCGCCGTAGGAGAAGGTGACGTTCTCGAAGCGGATGAGCGCGCCGCTCGTATCCTCGGGGCATTGCTCGGGGAGCAGATCGGCGGGCATATCCAAGACCTCGGCGATGCGCTTTGCCGAGGCGCTGCCGCGCGAGAGTTCGACGAACACGCGGCTGACAGAGATGACCGCATTCAAAATAATCGTGAAAAAGGATGTGAACGCGACGAGCGCGCCCGGTTCCGTCTGCCCGCCCGCGATGCGGTAGGCGCCGAAAAAGATGACCGCCGTCATGCCGAGGTTCAGAACGACGTTCATGATCGGGTTGGAAACGCTCGTCGTCAGGTTCGCCGTCGTTTCGTTGCGAACGATGGTATCGTTGATCTTATGAAAGGATTCGCTCTCGTGTTCCGTTTTGGAGAGCGCTTTGATGACGCGGATGCCCGTGTAATCGTCGCGCACCTTGCGCACCATGCCGTCGACGGACGCGTGCAGGCGGGTGTAGAGTCTGATGCCCTTCTTGGCGACAAATACGGAGATGACCACGAGGAACGGCACCGTGACGAGAAGGATGAGCGCGAGCATAGGATCGACCGTGAAGGTGAGCGCGACCCCGCCGACGAGCAAAATCGGCGCGCGCACGCCGATGCGCTGCATCATGCCGACCATGTTGTGTACGTTGTATGTATCCGTGGACAGGCGGGAAACGAGCGAAGGCACCGTCTCCGCATCCGTCTGGCGGGCGGAGAGGGAGAGCGTTTTGGCAAACAGGTCGGAGCGGATGCGCTCGGTCGTATCCCGCGCGACCCTGGACGCCATGCGGTTGGCAATGACATTGCCCGCCCACGCCGCGACCGCGACGGCGAGCATCCCCACGCCCCACAGCGACAGGGCAAGGACGCTGCGCGTGGGCGCGACGTCGTCGATCATATGCGCCATGATGACGGGCAGAAAGAGCTCGGCAACAGTACCGACGACTTTTATGCAGAATCCGCCCAGCATCCGCCACTTAAACGAGGAAAGGTAGGCGATGAGCTTTCTCATTCCTTCTCCTCCCCGCGCCCGGCTATGACGCGCTTGGCGTTTTCCGAAAGAATTTCCATGTACCGCGCCACGGCTTCCTGCTCCTCCTCCGACAGCCCGCCGAGCACAAGCTCGTTCCAGCGCCTGTGCACCTGCCGTATCGCGGGGAGCGCCGCCCGCGCCTTGTCGGTAGGATAGACGAGCAGGTTGCGCTTGTCGTTCGGGTCGGGCTCGCGGATGACGAATCCCTTCTCTTCCAGCGAATTGAGCTGGCGCGCCACGTTGCTCTTATGCACATAGATGAGCCCCGCCAGTTTTTCCTGCGCGATGCCCGGCTGTTTGCAAATTTCGATGATATAGGAATCCTGATAGCTGCCGATCTCCAGTTCCTCGAACTGTTCGGCGCGGTACAGGTTGGCGCACCGCCACACCTCCCCCAGATGCTTCATGAATGTCGGCATACCCTCTCCTCCTCTCTGCAAGGCATTACCGCTCTTTTATTTCGTTGCGAACGCAATCGTTGCACTCGCAACTATATTATAGTAAAAGAATCGCGAATTGTCAATCGAATTGCACAAAGCTATGAAAAAGGCGGAAAACCGCAATTTACAGTTTTCCGCCACTGAATTACTATATTTATAATATGTTTATAACCGCCCGACGACGCCCTTATTTTGCCGATTCTCTCTTGACTTTGACGACCTTGCCGCCCGTCAGAACAATCATCTTGACGGCGGGCAAAGAGAAGTCTGCCGCTTCGATGGTGAGAGCCTTATCCAGCTTGCCGCGCGCGAGCACTTTGCAGGAAACGGCTTTTCGGTCGATCAGCCCTTTTGCCTTGAGCGATTCGAGATCGACCGTTTCTCCCTCGCGATAATTGGCGCTGACCGTATCCAGATTGATATAGGTGCGCTTGCCTGCGGCGACCCTTGCCTCCTTGGTTTCGGCGAGGGCAATGAGTTGCTTCGCCGTCGCGTCGGTGATGAGCGATTCCGCCTCGTTGACCGCGACCTCGTCTGTGACGGTGTATGCGGAGAGCGGCTCGACGGTCGCGCCTTCGGCGATGTATTCTTCGAGCTGTTCCTCGGTGACCGATTCGCCCGTTTCGCGCTTGGCGTATACCTTGATGAGACGCTGGCGGATGAGTTCCTCGCGCGTTTCGTACGGGATGGCGAGGTTGTCCTCCGTGCGTTTGAAATCCAGCCCGAAAGCGCCCGCCGTCTGCTCCAACAATTCGAGGGCGTACTGCATACTGCGCGAACCGGTAATTTTATAGCGCACGGGTACGGCGGCGTACCGCTTCTTTTCCGAAACGTTGCGGAAACGGTACTTTTCGCCGACGGATGCGGGATCGAGCGCGAAATAGACGATGAGGCTCTTTGTATTGGCGTTCATCTTGACGAACTGTCTGCGCCCGACGTTGAAGCTGTCGTAATTCCAGCTGACGCGCTCCTTGACGCCGATATACGACAGGACTTCGTTGCGGAAACGGTTGTACATCTCCTTCGTTTCGTCCGCCGCTTGGATGAGCCGCGCGCGGAAACTGCGGCGGTACTGCACGAATACCTTTGCACCCGTTACAAGCGTGACGAGCGCATTATCGATCTCGTCCCCTTCGCCGGTTTCCCCTTCATCTTCCGGCTCCTCGTGCTCCTCCGCGTTTTCTTCGACCACCGCGAAAGATTCCTCCGCCGGTTCCTGCAAGACAGGCTCCTCCGCCGGTTTTTCCGGTGTTATCTCCTCCGTGGCATTTTGCGGTGCCGCAGATGCGGGCAGCCCGTCGGCGGACAAAGTTTCGGATGCTTCAAGTTCTTCGACGGGTTCTTTTATATTTTCCTCCGTCCATTTGGCATACAGCGACGTATGCCGGCGGGGCATGCGAAAGGTTTTGCCAACGGGTTTGGTAAACGACTCATCCTCGAACCAACCCTCGAATTTGTACCCATCCCGCTTCGGCTCGGAAAGTTCCAGCCCCACATGACCCATGTGCTTTTCTTTCCAAGTTTTGTCTCCCGACTTCAGGGTAAGGGTGTACGGTATCAGAAGAAGCGCCAAAAGCACCGCTGCAATGATGACGGCAACCGCGCCGACGCAGATACATACGATCAGCGTCGGGGTTATTTCCGCCGCGGCAATCTGCCCCATACATAATGCCATTGTACTCATTGAATTGCCTCCATGTTCCAAAATAATGCATACGTATTATATCATTTTGAACCATAGCGCGCAACCCTTTTGACCAAAATTTCACAAACGCCGCCACATATTCGACACGATGCGGCAAACTGTCTGCTATTCTCTTATCGTCCGACAGACTCCTTTAATACGGCAAACAACTCATCTTCCGTAAACGAAATTGCACATTTTTTGCGTGACTGCGCCGCTTTATGCGCCCAGGAGCGCAGCTCCGCATCCGCATAGCGCTCCCGTTCGCCGAGAAGCAAGGCGAGTTTTTGGGAAAATTCTTCCGCGCCCATGCCGAGAGCCGCATACACGCGCCCGGTGCGCGGCTTGTCCTTTTTCAGGCAATGCTCCAAAAAGGCGGGCAGCAACAGTCCGTTCGCTCTGCCGTGCGGAACGCCGTGATAATAGGTGAGCGAATACCCCAGCGTATGCACGGGGCTGGTTCCCGTGTTGGCGATGACCATGCCCGCGACCGCCGCGCCGTACAGGAGATTTTGGCGGCTTTCGGGGGAGTAACTCCCCGTTCGCAGACATTCATATTCGCCGAACAAAATGCGCAGAGCCTCCCGCGCGAGAGCGTCGGAAAGCTCCCCTGCCGCCTGCGAGAGCATCCCCTCTACGGCGTGCGAAATTGCGTCGATCGCCGTGTTGACTGTTATGTCCTGCGGCAGGTTTTCCATATATTTCCCGTCCAAAAAGGCAATTTGCGGGAACAGCGACGGGGCGGAAATGCTCTGCTTGGTTTCCTTCTCGTCGTTGGTGAGGATGGCGTACGGCGTGACCTCGCTGCCCGTGCCCGCCGTCGTCGGGATATGCACCATAGGGAGCACGTCCTTGCCGATGAAATGGCTGAAAATATCCGCCGCCTCCTGACGGGCAAGCATGGCGATTGCCTTCGCCGCGTCCATCGGCGAACCGCCGCCGACCGCGATTATAAAATCCGCGCCGAACGAACGCGCGAGCGCCGCTCCCTTGCGCACACTCTGTACGGTCGGGTTGTTCGGCACCTCGTCGAACACCGTATGCTCCTGCCCGTTTGCATTCAGAGCGGTCGTTATATCCGTCAAAGAACCGTTCTTAGCCGAGCTTTTGCCCGTTACGATGAGCGCGCGTTTGCCGAACGTGCGGAAAAGCGGCGCGTTTTTTACCACGCAATCTTTGCCGCAGACGATACGCGTGGGCATATAAAAGTTGAAATCCATTTCTTTTCCTCCGCTGTCTTCCCGTATAGTATAGCGCAAAATCCGCCGCGCCGTCAAGCAAACGACAGAAAACAGCCCGCTCCCCCAAAGGGAACGGACTGCCGACTGCTTATGGAATTATTTCGCCAGATAGTTGTTGAGCGCGGAAACGAGCGCATTGATGGAGGATTGAATGATATCCTCGTCGACGCCCGCGCCCCAATAGTGCTTGCCATCCTTTTCCAGCCCGACGAAGGAGAGAGCGTCCGAATCGGATTTTTCGCTCAACGCGTGCTGTTCATAGGTCGTAAGCACGAAATCGACTTTGAAGTAGGATTTGAGAGCGTTCGTCACCGCATCGAGGCGACCGTTGCCTTTGGCATTGACGACCTGCGAATTTTTACCCTTTTCCGTGACCGTGACGGCGGCGGAAATCCCGTCCGGCAGCTGTTTGAAATGGCATTCCGGAACTTCAAACACTCCTCTGTTTTCGACGAACTGCTCGACGAATACGCGGTACACCTCCGCGGGTTTGAGTTCCTTGTGGGTGCGGTCGGAAACGCCCTTGGCGGCGTAGCCCATCGCCTCTTTGAATTTGGGAGGAAGATCGAGCCCGTAATTCTCCTGCAAGATGAACCCGACGCCGCCCTTGCCCGACTGGCTGTTGATACGGATGACGTCCGTCTGGTATTCCCTGCCCACGTCCTGCGGGTCGATGGGCAGATACGGCACGTTCCAGTGCGGCTCGTTGTGCTCCCTGCGCCACTGCATCCCCTTGGCAATCGCGTCTTGATGGGAGCCGGAGAACGCCGCGAACACGAGCGCGCCCGCGTACGGCTGGCGGGGAGATACTTCCATCTGCGTGTACTCGGTATACTTCGCACAGATGGAGGGCATATCCGAAAAATCGAGCTGCGGGTCGACGCCCTGCGAGAACATATTCATCGCCAAAGTGACGATATCGACGTTGCCCGTGCGCTCGCCGTTGCCGAACAGCGTACCCTCTACCCTGTCCGCACCAGCCAAAAGCCCCATTTCCGCCGTGGCGACGCCGCAGCCGCGGTCGTTGTGCGGGTGCAGGGACAGCACCACGTTCTCGCGGTATTTGAGATTTTTGGAGATGTATTCGCACTGCTGGGCAAAGACGTGCGGCATGGAGGTTTCGACCGTCGTCGGGATATTGATGACCGCCTTCCTGTCCGCCGTCGGCTGCCATACGTCGAGCACGGCGTTGCAAACTTCGAGCGCGTACTCGGGCTCGGTACCCGAAAAGCTCTCGGGGCTGTATTCAAAGCGGTATTTCGCGCCCGCCTCGTCGGTGAGCTGTTTCAGGAGCTTCGCGCCGTCGACCGCGATTTTGAGGATCGCCGCTTTATCCTTTTTGAACACCTGCTCGCGCTGGGCAACGGAGGTGGAATTGTAAACGTGCACGATGACGTTTTTCGCGCCCCTGATCGCCTCGAAGGTCTTGCGGATGATGTGCTCGCGCGCCTGCGTGAGCACCTGCACCGTCACGTCGTCGGGAATCAGATCGTTCTCGATGAGGGTGCGCAGGAAGGTATATTCGGTGTCGCTCGCGGCGGGGAAGCCGACCTCGATTTCCTTGAAGCCGATTTTGACGAGCAGTTTGAAAAACTCGACCTTCTGCTCCAGCGTCATCGGCTCGATGAGTGCCTGATTGCCGTCGCGCAGGTCGACGCTGCACCACACGGGTGCGCGCTCGATGCTGTCCTTTTCCGCCCAGTCCATGCAACGCACGGGCGGCATAAAATACTGCTTCGCGTATTTCTGATAATTTTTCATGACTGCTCTCCTTTTTTGAATTTCAAACACGCCGCCGAACTTTGCGGCATCCGTGCGGAAATCCGCACAATAAAAAAATACCTGTTTTCATCTCCTTTCCAGAGACGAAAACAGGTTTCGCGGTACCACTCTGATTCGCGCAAAGTCTTTTGCGCGCACTCGTGCAAGATACTTGCCTTTTCCGGCGCATATCCCACTCTTTTAACGGCGAGTTCCCGTTTTGCTTCTACTCGTTTCCTTTCGAGCAAACCGCTCGGCGGCGAGTTCACCCGAACGCATCGACTGCCTCGCACCACACGGCAGCTCTCTGTCGCCCGCATTTCGGGATACTGTTCCGCTTCTCAGCGTTTCATTATGGATAACTTAATATCAGTATAACACAGAAAATTGGTTTTGTAAAGCGTTTGCGCCAAACTTATGCGGAGGTTTTTTCGTACTGCCGAAAATATTCCTCGTACGCGGAAACATCGACATCCGCCTTGTCGTACGAATATGCGATGACCGAACCGCCTTCGCAGGAAGCCGTTATAAACTTCTTTGACTGGTATACTTCGTGCGTCTGCATGGAATACACCGTCCAATCCTCCCCGAAGCTGATCGTTATTTCAATCAGCTCAAACACCGGATATTCGTCGAGGTTACCCATCGTTTTCATCTGATTGACATAATAGGCGGGCGCCTTTTCGTTGTCAAGCGTGAGGGTCAGGCTGTACTTATCCCCTTCCTTCTGCAAATCACCCGAAGAAACGATCGTTTCTTCGCTGATGACAAAATCGGACAATTCACTTGCTCGCAGACCATAAGCGCTCTCATAATCGGCGTCATTCAAAATTTCCGGAGCCGCGCTCGACCACTCCATATCGAGGTTCCATTCATCCTTATTGTCAGAAGCGGGAGCACGCACATAGACCTCATCTTCGCCGAAATAGCGCTGGATCGCCTTGGACGGAGTTTCAATAAATCCGAACGCCTTGGCTCCGTAACTGATCGTCTCCGTAACAAGAATGCCGTCAAGAAAGTCTTTGGTACCCTCAACCTTCTGCTTTACACCCGCGGTTGCCGTGACATTGCTTTCGCTTTCGAGGTGATAATATTCACGCGAAGCAAGTTTGCCCTTGATAAATTCTATATTTTCTATCGCCGTATAATCCATCGGCGAACCTACTTTCGGCGGTTCGACGACGACCCCCATATCATTCGGGTCGGAAGGTCTTTTTGCAGGTTCCGAGGAACAACCCGCCATGATGCCGAAGGTTAACGCTGCCCCGGCAGAAAGAAGCGCCGTATATTTGATTAACTTTTTGAAGAGTCCTTTCATAAAAGTCATTCCTTGTCATATTTTTTTCTGACAATTGTATTATAACCTTTTCAGCACAGATTGTCAAATAAATCATGAAATAATATGACAGAATATGACTTAGAAATTTTATCCTCTCTTTTTGAAAATTCGCACAGCGAAAGGCGGGAGATAGATGTCGTTCAAGTTACGCACTTCGCCCGTAAGGAGGTCGTCGCCTTCCGCCTCCTCGACGCGCACAGTGACGTCGGCGTCCGAAATATTGACCGCACAGTAGATGCGCTCGCCGTCCGCTTCCCGCTTAAAGCAGAGATATTTGTTATTCAATACGCATTTTGCGTACATACCATAGGCGAGCGCGCGGCTGCCGCTGCGGATGCCGTTCAGCTTCTGAATCAGAGCGGAAAGTTCGGGCTCCTTGCTTTTGTCGACATCGCCGATGTACGGGCGGAGTTTGTAATCGCCGTCCGATTTGTCCCCCTCCGCGCCGCATTCCGAACCGTAATACACGCAGGGAATACCCGGCATACAGTACAAAATCGTATACATGGCGGCAAGCTTGCGCTTATCGGCGAGCGCCGTACAAGCGCGGATAACGTCGTGATTGTCTGCAAAATTGAAGAGGTTTTTGCCCGTATACAGGCACCATTGCTCCTGCCCGAACAGGCGGGAGAGAGAATGTTCGATCTCGAACAGATTATCCGAATTGAGCGCGGAGGTAAGCCCCTTGTAGCACTCGTAGTTCGTGATGGAATCGAGCCTGTCGGGCGTCAGGTTTTTGGCAAAATTCTGGATATGGATGACCTCGCCCATCAGGAAAAAGTCCTCACGCTTCGCGCGAACGATACGGCGGAGAAACTCGAAGAACCATTCGGGCAAAAGATAGGAAACATCCAGCCGCAGACCGTCGATCTGAAATTCATCGATCCAGAACTCGACTGCGCGGCGGATGTAATCGGTCACTGCGCCGCAGTGCAGATTGAGCTTGACAAGCTCCATGTGACCCTCCCAGCCCTCGTACCAGAATCCGTCGTTGTAGCAGGTATTGCCGCCGAAATCGATGTTGAACCAATCTTTTTTGTCGCTCCCCTCGCGGCGGGCGCGCACGTCCTCAAAGGCGAAAAAACGGCGGCCGACATGGTTGAACACGCCGTCGAGCACGACGCGGATACCCGCTTCGTGAAATTTTTCGACCAAACGCTTAAAATCGGCGTTGTCGCCGAGCCGCCTGTCCACATTGAAGAAATCGACCGTGTCGTACCCGTGCCGCTCGCTTTCAAACAGCGGGTTGAACAGAACGGCGGTAAATCCCGTTTCCTTGATGTAAGGGATCTGTTCTTCGATGATCTGCAGGCGGCGGCGCACCTGCCCGAAGTCGTTTTCCCGTTCCGCGCCGCAATAGCCGAGCGGATAGATCTGATAAAAAGTACTCTCGTCAAACCACATATCTTTGTTCCTGCCCAATGCACAAATGTGCCGCAGAAAAATTCCCACGGCTTTATTATTATATCACACCGGAAGGAATGCGTCAACCGGCAGAAGAAAAAGCGCCCGAAACGAAGGAGCCGTAAGCGCACCGGAACCGTCCCGCAAAAATCTAAATAAAAAATAAGAGAAAACACACAATTTCTCGCATGCTTTCTCTCACTGATGCCCCGCTTCATCCTGCGGGTGCATTTTTTATGCTTCAAAATACTTTCTTCGCAAACTCATTTGCTCGATATCTTTCAACATAATAATTTTTGCCGCATTCAAAGCGTGACTTTATATGAAAGCAGCAATAACATCTCACAAATCCTTCTCACAAACCGTCTTACAAATCAAACAACTCTTTCATTCAACGGATCTGCTTTATCGCTGCTGACAATAGTATTATCTGCGCTTTAGCGGACTTTATGCGCGAAGTCCAAAAAAATTTTTATCCGCGGATCTGACCGTTGCCCCGTACCTGATATTTATATGTGGTCAGCTCGCGCAGCCCCATAGGCCCGCGCGCATGCAGCTTTTGCGTGGAAATGCCCATTTCCGCACCCAATCCGAACTCGAACCCGTCGGTAAAGCGAGTGCTCGCATTCACATATACCGCGGCGCTGTCTATTTCGTTCAAAAACTTTTCCGCTGCAGCAGAGTCCTCCGTTACGATGCTGTCGCTGTGATGGGTGCCGTATTGATTGATATGCGCGATCGCCTCACTTACACCGTTCACGATCTTTACAGAAATTTTCAATGCGAGAAACTCCGCGTAAAAATCTTCCTCGGTAGCGGGCGCAAGTTCGGGCATAAGCGCGCGACACTTTTCGCACGCGACAATTTCAACATTTTTGTCGCGTAACGCACGCACAATTTCGGCAAGATGCGCCCTCGCAAATTCCTCGTCGATAAGCAAACTCTCACACGCGTTGCACACGGAAGTGCGCTGCGTTTTCGCGTTGATAAGAATGGGCAAAGCTTTTTTAATGTCCGCCGTCTTTTCAAAATAGACGTGACAGTTGCCCGTTCCGGTTTCGATGATGGGAACAGTCGCGTTCTGTACCGCGTTCTGAATCAGTCCGGCGCTTCCGCGCGGGATCAACACGTCAATGACGCCGTTCATCTTCATAAACTGCGCCGCCCCCTCGCGGGTCGTATCCTCGATGAGCTGGATAAATTCGGGATTATAGCCCGCATCGCGGATAGCGCCTTTGATAACCGCCGTAATGACTTTATTGGACAGAATTGCATCCTTGCTGCCGCGAAGGACAACGGCATTCCCGCTCTTGACCGCAAGCCCGATCGCATCCGCCGTGACATTCGGGCGCGCTTCATAGATAATTCCGATCACCCCGAGCGGGACGCGGACACGGCGGAGGAGGAGTCCGTTATAGAGGGTACGCTCTTCCAAAATTTCGCCGACCGGACACTTAAGCTCCATAAGTTTTTCCAATCCCGCCGCAATCCCGTCGATCCGCTTTTTGTCCAGCATCAAACGGTCTATAAACTGAGCCCCGCGCGTGCATGCCGCAATATCCTTTTTATTCTCCGCAATAATTTCGTCTGCACGTTCCCGCAGGGCGTTTGCAGCCGCGGCAAGCATCGCATTCATGTCCTGTTCAGACGCGAGTGCAATTGCCCGAACATTTTCTTTTGCCTTGCGGCACACTTCCGAAACTGTCATAACTTCCCCTCTGCTTTGCGAATTTATGGCATTTATGCCACACATAGTACTATATTAACCGACTATTCTTCGTCCTCATCGTCAGGAAGCTCCACATTATGGTACACATCCTGCACATCGTCAAGCTCCTCCAACTTATCGAGAAGTTTGATGAATTTTTCGGTATTTTCCGCATTTAAGGTGATTTTATTCTGCGGGATCATCCGGACATCTGCCTCCAAAAATTCGATGCCCTTGCCCTCCAGATATTTGCGCACTTCGGAAAAAGCCGAAGGGTCGGTATAAACTTCGTACACGTCATCCATTACGACAACATCATCCGCCCCGGCATCGATCGCGTATTCGGTAATCGTGTCTTCGTCCAGCTCGAGCGTACGTTCAATGACGAGCAGACCTTTGTTACTGAACATATACGACACGCAGCCGGTACTGCCAAGCTCCCCGCCGCATTTGGAGAGGGTACTGCGCACATCGCCCGCCGTCCTGTTCTTATTATCGGTAAGCGTGTTAATGATCAGCGCAGATCCGCCCACTCCGTAGCCTTCATAGACGAGCGTTTCATAGGTGGCGTTCCCGAGTTCGCCTGCCGCTTTTTTGATGCAGCGCTGAATATTGTCGTTAGGCATGTTGTTTGCTTTTGCCTTGGCAATAACGTCGGCGAGCTTGCTGTTCGTTTCGGGGTTAGGGTTGCCCTTTGCAGCGACAGCGATCTCCCTGCCGAGTTTTGTAAAGATGCGGCCGCGCGCCGCATCTGCCTTACCTTTCTTTGCCTGAATGTTATGCCATTTGCTGTGTCCCGACATGTGTATAATCTCCTTCTCGATGGAATTGGCGTCAGCGCACGACGCCCTTTTTCAAAATAATATTAGCGTAAACCTTTTCTTCGCCGGTTGCAACGATCGCGTATGCCTTTTTGGCACGCTCATAGAAAGCAAAACGCTCCTCCATTCCGAGGCGGACGTTTTTATCGCATGAATCGGCGATATTTTTATAACTGTCCCAGATTTCCGGTCTTGCATCGCCCGGAACGGTCTGCATCAGAATAAAATTCTGCTCGGCGTAGGTATCCAGCGGAATCAGCGCAAGCACCGCGCGCAACATATCTTCGCCGCCGATGCCGTCCGCACGCACTACCCGCTCGCCCATGTTTTCGCTCGGGAAATTGCCGTCCGCCAGAACGATTTCATCGCCATGTCCCATTTCGCATAAAATTTTTAACAGCGAGGGACTTATAATTTTCGGAATCCCTTTCAACATAAAACTGAACCCTTTATTTGTTTTCTTCTCTCAAGGGCATGCGGACAAACGCTTTACACTCTGCCCGCCTTTTTTTGCAGTTCATACATCAGAATCCCCGCCGAAACGCCTGCATTCAGACTTTCGCATGTATGCCGCATGGGGATTTTTACCGTATATTTGCACAGCGCGCGCACTTCCGCGCTCACGCCGTTCGCTTCGCTGCCGATCACGAGGCAAAATTTTTGCGGAGGACTAAACAAAAAGACATTCTCTCCGCCCATATCCGCGCAGACGAGCGGCGTATCGCCGAGCGCTTGCAGTACACCTTCCCCGATATGCAGGCGGACAAAAAAGATGCCGCTCATTGTAGCGCGAACGCATTTCGGGGCAAAGGGGTCGGCGCAATTCCGCAAATAAATATCGCAGTATCCCGCCGCATTCGCCGTGCGAATGATCGTGCCGAGGTTACCGGGGTCGGAAACGCCGTCCAGCAAAAGACAGCTGCCCTGCGGCTGCACGGGCGTGCAGTCGGGAATGCTCACGAGCGCAAGCACACCCTGCGGCGACGCCTCCTCGGAGAGTTTTTCGAACACCCCCGCCGACACCGCAACAGCCTCTGCGCCCGAAATCGGCTGCGTACGCAAAAGCTCCTCCGCGCCCGAAAATTCCTGCGAATAAATAATTTTTTTGACCGCCGCCCCCGAGGCGAGCGCCTCGCGGACAGGCTTCAGCCCTTCGGCAATGTACAGCCCCTGCGCACGGCGACCTTTTTTTTCTTTCAGGGCGAGAATATCTTTTACCAAAGGATTCTGCCTGGACGTGATGACCATGATTCGCCGCTCCATTCTGCGATATTTCCGGCGCACACCGCCTCTAATACGCAAAAAACCTTCTTATTTTGCAAGAAGGTTTTCGTGCCGTTTAAGCTATGGCGGCTTTCGCCTTTTCTGCGAGCGCAGCAAAAGCTGCTGCGTCGTTGACCGCGATGTCCGCGAGAACCTTTCTGTTCAGGTCGATGCCTGCAACCTTCAGACCGTGCATGAATTTGCTGTAAGAAAGACCGTTCTGACGAGCTGCCGCATTGATACGCGCGATCCACAGCTGACGGAAATCGCGTTTTCTGCGCTTTCTGCCGATGTAGGCATACATCAGCGACTTCATCACCGCTTCGCGGGCGATGCGGTAAGATTTGCTCTTGGAGCCGAAGTAGCCCTTCGAAAGTTTAAATATTTTCCTGCGCTTTTTGACAGCGTTTACACCTCTTTTGATACGCATGACTCAAATCTCCTCCTCGATTATTTCTTGTACGGAATCAGCTGGTTCTTGACCGTCAGTTCCTGCGTTTCGTTCACAAAAGCCGTCTGGCGGAGATTCCTCTTCCTCTTCCTGGGTTTTTCGCCCGTCTTGTGGTTTTTACCCGACTGCGCCCTCTTGACTCTGCCGCTGCCGGTTATGTCAAAACGTTTCTTCGAGCCGCTATGCGATTTCTGTTTAGGCATTTTTCTATTCCTCCGATTGATATTTTCTCATAAATGCGCGCCGCCGATCCTTTGCCGCGCCGCATTGCATCGAACTAATTTTTGACGGGCGAAAGCATCATCGTGATGTTTCTGCCCTCATTGGCAGGTTTTTTATCCATGGTCGCTTTGCCGCCCAGAGTTTCGAAAAAGTCGTTCATGACTTCGATGCCCATGGGTACATGCGCATTCTGCCTGCCGCGCATGCGGATGGATACCAGCACTTTGTTGCCCGCCTCCAAAAACTTCTGCGCCTGACGGGATTTAACGTTCAGATCATTCGTATCGATCGTCATGGAAAGGCGGACTTCCTTGACTTCCACGACCTTTTGATTCCTGCGCGATTCCTTTTCCTTTTTCCCCTGTTCGAACTTGAATTTACCGTAATCCATGATCTTGCACACGGGCGGCTTCGCGGTGGGCGAAATCTTGACAAGATCCATATCCGCATCCTCGGCAAGCCGAAGCGCTGCCAGCGAGCTCATAATTCCGAGCTGCTGCCCGTCCGAACCGATTACTCTCACTTCCTGATCGCGGATCTCTCCGTTGATCTGATGCTGGTTTTTGATAACTTTGTACCATCCTTTTTCATTAAATTTGCCCGCCATAGCGCAAGACAATCAAAAAAAGCGGGCCGCAGAAGTACGACCCGCCTCTCAAACGTATCCTTAAAACCGCCGGACTGAACCGCGGCAAAAAGAAGATTCGATTTGAATGGCACATGCAACGCGATTGCCGCAAGGCGAGAATTACTTCTACTTGACCTTATTATATTAGCATATCTGCCGCGCTGTGTCAATCGATTTTTTATGCCGACATCCAAAAATTTTTAGAAAACTTTCAGAAGACCGTTTTTTCGTCGTTTTCCTTTTTGACGCGCTCCGCGAACTCTTCGACAGCCATCGAACCGATATCCCCCTTCTCGCGCATACGCACGGAAACGGTACCCTCTTCCTTCTCCTTGTCGCCGATGATGAGCATATACGGAAGTTTTTCCAATTGCGCCTCGCGGATCTTATAGCCGATCTTTTCGTTCCTTCCGTCCGTTTCAACGCGTATGCCTTTCGACTTCAGCTCCGCCTCGACCCACTTGGCATAGTCCATCGACTTATCGGAAACGGGCAGAATTTTGACCTGTACGGGCGAGAGCCACACGGGGAACTTGCCCGCATAATGCTCGATGAGGATACCGATGAACCGTTCGATCGAGCCGAAAACGACGCGGTGGATCATGATCGGGCGGTGCTTCTTGCCGTCCTCGCCCGTGTATTCCGCCTCGAAGCGCTGCGGGAGCTGGAAGTCGAGCTGAATGGTGCCGCACTGCCAGGTTCTGCCGATAGAGTCGGTCAGATGGAAGTCGATCTTCGGCCCGTAGAAAGCGCCGTCGCCCTCGTTGACCACATAATCCAATCCCATTTCGTCCAATGCCTCGCGCAGGGCGTTCGTCGCGTTCTCCCAATCCTCGTCGCTGCCCATGCTGTCCTCGGGGCGGGTGGAGAGTTCGACGTGATATTTGAACCCGAACAGCGTGTACACCTCGTTGATGATGCGCACGACGCCTTTGATTTCGTCGGTGATCTGTTCGGGCAGCATGAAGATGTGCGCGTCGTCCTGCGTGAAGCAGCGAACGCGCATCAGCCCGTGCAGCTGACCGCTCTTCTCGTGGCGGTGCACGATGCCCAATTCGCCCATGCGGATAGGAAGATCTTTATAGCTGTGCGGCGTGAGTTTGTATACGAGCATGCCGCCCGGGCAGTTCATCGGCTTTATCGCGCAATCTTCCCCGTCGATCTTGGTCGTATACATATTGTCTTTATAATGCTCCCAATGACCGGACGTCTCCCACAAATTGCGGGTCAGAATAATAGGCGTCTGCACCTCGACATAACCTTCGCGCGAATGGATCTGGCGCCAGTAATCGATGAGGATATTTTTAAGCACCATGCCCTTCGGGAGAAAGAACGGGAACCCCTTGCCTTCATTCAGCAGAGCAAACAGCCCCAGTTCCCTGCCGAGCTTCGTATGGTCGCGCTTTTTTGCCTCTTCGAGCATAGTAAAGTAGGCGTCCATTTCATCTTTCTTTGCAAACGCCGTGCCGTAGATACGGGTGAGCATCTTGTTCTTCTCGTTGCCGCGCCAGTACGCGCCCGCAATGCTCATGAGTTTGAACGCCTTGATCTTGCCCGTGGACGGAAGATGCGGGCCGCGGCAGAGATCAGTGAAATCGCCCTGCTTGTAAAAAGAGATCTCCTCTCCCTCGGGCAGGTCTTTGATGAGCTCGACTTTATATTTTTCCGAATATTTGGTCATCAGCCGGATAGCGTCGGCACGCGGAAGCGTGAAGCGCTCGACGGGAAGATTGCTCTTGATGATCTTCTTCATCTCCGCCTCGATCTTCGCGAGGTCTTCCTGCGTGATGGGCGTCTTGAAGTCTATATCATAATAAAATCCGTTGTCGATGGTCGGGCCGATGGCGAGCTTGCAGGTCGGGTAGATCGCCTTGACCGCCTGCGCCAGCACATGCGCCGTCGTATGGCGGTACACCTGCAGCCCCTCTTTGTCTTTCAACGTAATGATTTCCAGTTCGCAGTCCTTGTCCACGATATGCGCGAGGTCGACCAGATGCCCGTCCACCCTGGCGCATACCGCCGCACGCGCAAGACCTTCGCTGATGTCCTGTGCGACCTGTTTGCAGCTGACCGGCGCGGCGTATTCCTTTTTGTCTCCGCCTTTCAATGTGATGATCATATTTCCTTCTCCTCTCTTGAATTTCAATAAAAAAGCGCCCTCAAACAGAAACTGTTTAAGGACGCAATACTTGCGCGGTTCCACCTTAATTGCCGCTTGCGCGGCCGCTCTTTGCCGTTTTTAGTGTGAAGGCACGGAAAAGCCTTTTGCGACGGAAAGCGGTTTCATCCGGGAACGAAACGCGGGACTTCCAGCAAAATGCCCCGCTCTCTGCGATTCGTGGGTTCCGGACTACTTGTCTTTCCCATAAGCAATTCGGTTTGTGCTTATTGTAAACCTTTCCCGCCCTGTTTGTCAACGGATTTTACCTATCCCGAAAAAGAATTTTTCGGCGTGAAAAATCCGACCCTGCCCGCATAGTAGCGGCGCAGAAAATCCTCCTGTGGGGCGGACAGCGCGGACAGGCATTCGATCTTTCCCGCGCCGCTCAAAACAATCTCGCGGAAGGTGTTCATCTCCGATTTTCCGCCCTCGATGAGCGCGGCGCGGCGGAGGCGGCAGCAGCGGCAGTCGTACACATCCTTCCCCTTCAGAAAGATCTTGCGGCGGCTTCCGCCCAGGAGATACTCCATAAAACCTGCGAGCTGCTTCCCGTCAAACGATGCGGGAACGCACGCCGCAACCCCTTTCCATTTTTCGCGAAGCGACTGCAGACGGAACAGGTAGAATCCGTCGACGGTATGCACGGACACATCGCGCAGCCGCGCGCGGATATAGCGGAAGTCCTCCGCATAATCGGCGGCAATAATTGCAGCCAAAAGAATTTCCCGCTCCTGCCTGTCCAACCCCGCGGGGCGGATATGGCGGGAGAACAAATCGTATTTGTAGCCGATACAGAGCACCTCGGCGATCTTATCCGCGGCGAGGTTTTTCAGTTCCCCCAAAGATTCGGCTTCGGCGGACAAAGTGACGCGCCCCTCCCCGAAGGCGATTTGCACTTCCGTACCGCCGGCGTTTCTCCCGGACAATATCCCCGCAATATAAGCGATATAGCGGCTGTTGCATTCCCTGTCGGAAACAATGAGTTTTTCCATATTTTCAGTGTATGCAGGCGAGCGCGAAATATTTACGGATGAAGGTGCGACAGCGTGCGAAAATTTAAAAAATTCGGCGTTCGCTGTCGCCTGGACTTGACTAAACACGCAAAACATACTATAATCAAAGGAAGCATAATTATAAGGTTGGAAAGAGGATGCCCCCCTTTGTGATCGCAATTATCGTCATTCTGGTCGTACACTATTTTCTGGCGATCGCGACGATCTTTGTTTTAATGAAAGACAAAGGCCTTGTCAAAGCCATTATACCGTGGAATCTCGTTATCCTGCTCGTGCCTGTACTCGGGCCGTGCGCATATTGGATATACAAACTTTTTGCAAGAAAAAAATGAGGAGCCGACAGGCTTCGGAGGGATTGTTTTTATGGATATGAAGAGCGTGGAAAGCAAGTGGCAGCAGCGTTGGGAAAAGACGAAGGAAAACAACTTCAACAAAAAGAACATCGATAAAAAGTTCTATGTTCTGGAAATGTTCTCCTACCCTTCCGGCGCGAAGCTGCACATCGGGCACTGGTACAACTACGGCCCCACCGACAGCTATGCGCGGTTCAAAAAAATGCAGGGCTACGAAGTGTTCCAGCCCATGGGGTTCGACGCGTTCGGTCTGCCCGCGGAAAACTACGCCATCAAGACCAAGATACACCCGAAGGATTCTACGGAAAAAAACATCGCCACGATGGAGCAGCAGCTCAAGGCGATGGGCGCCATGTTCGATTGGTCTGCAGAGGTAAAGACCTGTGAGGAAGACTACTACAAGTGGACGCAGTGGATGTTCCTCAAACTGTATGAAAACGGCCTCGCCTACCGCAAGGAGGCGCCTGTAAACTGGTGCCCCGGCTGCAACACCGTGCTCGCGAACGAGCAGGTGCAGGAAGGCTGCTGCGAACGCTGCGGCACGCCCGTCGTCAAAAAAGACCTCACGCAATGGTTTTTCCGGATTACGAAGTATGCCGAAGAGCTGTTGCAGGGGCTGGATAAAATCGACTGGCCGGAAAAGACCAAACTCATGCAGCGCAACTGGATCGGCAAGTCGGTTGGCTGCGAGATCGAATTCGAGTGCGAGAGCGGCGACACCTTTAAGGTGTTCACCACCCGCTGCGACACGATCTTCGGCGTTTCCTACGTCGTGCTGGCGCCCGAGCACCCGCTCGTGAAAAAGCTCGTTTCCGACGAGCAGCGCGCCGCCGTCGAAGAATACATTGAACAGACGGCAAAGACGAACGAGATCGAGCGCCTTTCCTCCGCGCGGGAAAAGACGGGCGTATTCATCGGGCACTATGCGATCAACCCGATCAACGGAAAGAAGGTGCCCATTTACGCAGCCGACTACGTTCTGTACTCCTACGGTACGGGCGCCGTCATGGGCGTGCCCGCGCACGACGAGCGCGACTTTGCCTTTGCGCAGAAATACGGTCTGCCCGTTCAGAAAGTTATCGAAAACAAGAACGGCGAAACGGTGCTTCCCTTCTGCGAGGACGGCATCTGCGTGAACAGCCTGCAATTCGACGGGCGGTTCGGCGAGGACGCGCGCACGGAGATCACCAACTATCTCGCGAAGATGGGCAAGGGCTCGCGCAAGGTAAACTACCGCCTGCGCGACTGGCTCGTTTCCCGCCAGCGCTATTGGGGCGCGCCTATCCCCGTGGTGCACTGCCCGAAATGCGGCATCGTTCCCGTTCCCTACAAGGATCTGCCCGTCAAGCTGCCCTACAACGTGCAGTTCGAGCCGGACGGAAAATCCCCGCTCGCCAAATGCGACGAATTCATGCACACGAAGTGCCCGCACTGCGGCGGCGACGCACTGCGCGACCCCGACACGCTGGATACCTTCGTCTGCTCGAGCTGGTACTACCTGCGCTATGCGGACGCGCACAATTCCAAGCAGCCGTTCGACCCCGAAATCGTCAACAAGATGCTTCCCGTCGATAAGTACGTCGGCGGCGCGGAACACGCCTGCATGCACCTCCTATACGCGCGCTTCTTCACAAAGGCTCTGCGCGACATGGGGTATCTGAATTTCGACGAGCCGTTCAAGTCTCTCGTTCACCAGGGCGTTATCCTGGGGCCTGACGGCAACCGCATGTCCAAATCCAAGGGAAACGTCGTTTCCCCCGACGAATATATTTCTGCATATGGTTCGGACGTATTCCGCATGTACCTCATGTTCGGCTTCTCTTACACGGAGGGCGGCCCGTGGAGCGACGACGGGATTAAATCCGTAGCAAAATTCCTCGACCGCGCGGAACGCTTTATTCTGAAGATCAAAGATTTGAAACCGGGCAAAAACGAGGAAACCGGAGCAAATGAGAAGGAACTCGACTACGCGCGCAACCATGCGATCAAGCAAATCACAAAAGATCTGGAAAACTTCTCCTTCAATACGGCGGTCGCCCGCCTGATGGAGTATGTGAACGCGCTCTATAAATACGACGGCTTGCAGGAGAAAAATATTGCATTCCTTAAAGAGTGCACGGGCGATCTGCTTCTTCTGCTGGCGCCCTTCGTGCCGCACTTTGCGGAAGAGCTGTGGGAGCAATGGGGCGGAAAATATTCCATTTTTGACCAGAAGTTCCCCGTCTGCAACGAAGATGCCCTCGTGAGAACGGAAACGGAATACGCCGTGCAGGTAAACAGCAAGATCAAGACAAAACTCATGATCGCGCAGGGACTTTCGGAGGAGGAAATCCGGGAAATCGTTCTCGCGGACGACACAATCCGCCCGCTCACCGAGGGGAAAGTAATCCGGAAATTTATAGTCGTCCCCGGCAGACTCGTAAATATAATCGTATAAAAGCAAATCGATACAGCAAAGACCGCCGATATGGCGGTCTTTCTTTTAAACATATTTTTCAGTCGGAAAGGCAAAGGGAGAGGCGGTAATATATTATAGCCCCTCCCTTTTTCGAACCAAATAAATATAGATTTTCCAAACAATGTGGGGAGAAAGAAAACCTCTGCGCTCCGCTTCCCCCTCCATGCGGGCGCGAAAAGGAGCACCTTAGGTGGAAGAAAACGTGACCTAATGACTCGCAGTTTATGTAACTACAAGGTAATTTTATACATTTTTGTGTAATT
>NXNN01000028.1_pt1 | contig 31199 bp, 28 predicted proteins | sample 2041041 | NCBI WGS metagenome assembly NXNN01 (sample SAMN07660617, study PRJNA407663) | chicken gut metagenome | isolation source: caecum content treated with Lincosamide | host: Gallus gallus domesticus | place: Czech Republic: Brno | collected 2016 | reverse complement strand
CACATATTTTTTCGTTGAGGCGCGCCCGCGTTCGGCGGGCGCGCCTTATGAACTCAATCAGAATATTTCTTCATCGATAAGACACTTTTGCTTCAATGATGCTATAAATCTGATTGAGTCGCGGTGTATGTATTTCGCCTTGCTGAAATATTTAATGTCCGCCAGGATACTCAATGCGCCGCGCGCGTGGGTTCAGAAAAAAAGCGCGCCAGGCGGTAAAGTATTTCCTTGTCTGCAATGCCTGCGACGGGCGCAAGAGGAAAATCGTCTGCCTCAGCATTGGAAGCGCGCGCTTTATCATAGCTTTGGTCAGCGGCTTTGTTATAATCTTCCCGTTGACCTCCATTGTATGCGGGTTCAGACCTGTTATCCGCGCTTCCGTATTCTGCGTATCCCGCCGAGGAGTACGTTGTTCCGCCGCGGTCTTCTTTTGCACCGAATCCCGCGCCTACGTTCTGCGCTTCGGAAGTATTTTCTGACGAATTAGTTGAGGCATATTCACCGTCGTTTTTATTTTCCGTACCGCTGAAAGCCGATATTACCTGCCGGAGCTCATCTGCGTTTTTTAACGCCGATTTTATTTCATCGCCGCCGAAAGTTTCGAGGACGGGTCTGAACTCATTTAAAAGTTTACCGCCGTCGCCCCTGCCACCGTACAAAAAAAGCATTAAAATCAAAAGAAGTTGCATAATTTTTTACCGCCGCATAAATTGATACTACTGATATTATATGCGGAGGGCGGCATGAAAGATTTTAAAAGTTTTTCAGGTAACGGCAACGACGGAAAAAAACCGAATAATTTTGAAGATGACAAAGGCGTTAAGCTTATCAAAAGCGTTGCGGAATCGATGAAGGGAAAAAGCCAGAGCGATATTATGCGGGCTGTAATAGAGGAAGCCGAGCGCGGCAAGAGAGCGGGCACGCTTACAAATGCCGACCTGGATAATTTTTATAATCTTTTAGCGCCCACTCTGGACGGATTCAGAAGGCAGAAATTGAAGAGCATAGTAGCAAGGCTTAAAAGAATATAAAATCAGCCGCGGCGGGGCGCAAATTTCAGCGCCCCGCCGCGGCTGACCCGTTATTTAAGACATATATACGGTTCAATCTTAATTTTAACGTTGTCTTTGCATTATTTCGGGCATATATGCTGGGCAATTTGATTTTCCTGAGCGTAAAGCATTAAACAATTGAATAGTTAAGCCATATATGCGGGTCAATTTTATTGTACGAGCGATTTTACGGCAGTTATGAATAGTCCCACTTCCCTTTCGGAATTGAACGCCGAAAGCGAAGCGCGAACAAGTCCGCTGTCTTTAGTGCCGAGCGCCTCGTGCATTAGCGGCGCACAATGCAGACCGCCGCGCACGCATACGGAAAACTCTTCAGAAAGGCGGTATGCCGCCTGTTCCGAACCCATTCCATCTACGGCAAAAGCGGCTATGCCGACGTAATTGGGGGCAGAATATAGCTTAACGAAAGGCAATTCGGCAAGTTTTTCGTGCAGAAGCGAAGTGAGATGATACAACTTGTCGCGTTCTTCGTTGAAATGCGTTTTAAGATACAACACTCCCTCCGCCAGCGAAACTATGGCGGGATAATTTACCGTGCCGCTTTCAAGCCTGTCGGGATAGAACTCAGGCATGTTGAGGTTGAAACTTTCGCTACCCGTACCGCCGTAAAGAATGGGCGCAGGGTCTACCCTATCGGAAAAAAGAATAGCGCCGCTGCCCTGAATGCCATACATGCCTTTGTGCCCCGCTACGGCGAGCGCATCTATTCCCCACAACTTCATATCTATTTTAATGTGTCCGCAAGCCTGAGCGCCGTCGCATATGAGAAGGGTGCGCGGAGGGATAGCCGAACGCAGTCTGGATATGTCGGGGCAGGTGCCCGTTACGTTGGAAGCAAGAGTTATTACCACTGCTTTGGTATCGGCGCGGACCTTGGCGGCGAGCGCGCTCAGGTCTATGTCGCCGTGAAAATTGAGCGGCGCCAGTTCCACCTCTACCCCCTTGCTTTCAAGATACTGCAAAGGTCTTAAAACGGAGTTGTGTTCGGCAAAAGTTGTAACTACCTTGTCCCCGGGGCGAAGCGTTCCTAAAAGGGCGATGTTAAGCGCTTCAGTACAGTTTTTGGTAAAAATAGTGCGGTCACAGGAATAGCCGCCGAAAAATTCCATCAGCGCGCGGCGGCATGAATACACCCTTTCGGAACACGCGACAGAAAGTTTGTGCCCGCTTCTGCCGGGATTTGCGCAGAACTTTAAAGCAGCGCTTACCGCAGACAGAACGCCGTCCGGCTTAAAGCCGCCCGTGGCGGCGTTATCAAAATAAATCATTTTAGCAATAACCCCCTTAGCAATCATATTATATTATATACGCGGCGCGCGGACGTATGATTGACGATTTATGCGGAAAGTACGCCGCTTGGGGCGAAATTCTGTGCTTTCGGGCATACGATAGAAAAGGTAAAAAAAAATTATGACAGAAATTCTGGCTGTGTTCCGCTCGCGTACGCAGGCGATAGACTGTAAAACGAGGCTTGTTTCCTGCGGCATACCCGCCGCAGTTGTTGCCACGCCTTCTGAACTAAAATTAGGGTGCGGTTTTTCCGTAAAGTTCCCCGCAAGCGCGCAGAAGGCGGCTAAATACCAGATTTCCCGCGCGGGATATTCGGCGTTTTACGGGTACATGAGTTATCCACCCGTCGGCGGACGGAGAAATATTTCACGATGAAAAAAAGCCGCGGGCGCGCTGCGCCCGCGGCTTTTGCTTCAGTCGCTATCCGTACAATAATTGGCTTAAAACTTTACGGAAGACTGTGTATGCGCTGAAACTATCTGATACCAAAAACTATTATATAAATCTGAGTTTCGATTTGCGCGCCGAGGCTTGCGCACAGCGAAAAAAAGTGCTAATATTAAGTTATGGACAAGACTACTTCAGAAGAAATATTAAAAGAACTTCAAAGATTATATCCCGATGCCCGTCCCGCACTTGAATATGGCAGCGCTTACGAACTGCTGGTTGCCGTTATTCTTTCCGCACAATGCACGGACGAGCGCGTAAACAAAGTTACGGCGGAACTTTTCAAAGAACACAACACGCCAGAAAAAATGCTTTCGCTCACTCAAGAAGAGTTGGAAAAGTATATTTTTACTTGCGGCCTTTACCACAGCAAGGCGGCGCACATACTTTCCGCAAGCCGAGATATTGTTGAAAAATTCGGAGGTCAGGTTCCCGCAACGCACGCCGAACTTAAAAGCCTTGCAGGCGTAGGGCAAAAAACGGCAAACGTTGTTTACGCCGTAGCTTTCGGCGGAGACGCTATAGCTGTTGACACGCACGTATTCCGCGTTTCAAACAGACTTGGACTCGCGCACGCCGCCACGCCCGAAAAAACTGAAAATCAGCTTAAGGAAGTTATTCCAAGGTCCGACTGGTCAAAGGCACACCACTGGCTAATATATCACGGCAGAAGAGTATGCCATTCACAGAAACCTGACTGCGTAAATTGCACATTAAAAGAAAACTGTGAATTTTATAGTAAGACAGCACCACAATTTAATAACAAGTAAACATTGCAATTTTAAGCAGTTTTGATATGTTTTATTTGCATTTTAATTAAAATACAATGCTCTGATGACAGAAAAACGGTGTGCGGATATCCGCACACCGTTTTTTTAGTACTATAAATTTAAAGTTCTCAAATCAATATTTGCCGCTAAATTACTTTTATAATCAAAGCTCCGCATTGTTAAGGCTTCATTAAAGCCAATATTAGCGTACCCCAAGCATACGTCGAAATAAAGTACACTGATAATAAAGCTATGCATTGCATAAGCTGCCACGCAGCAATATGACGGACTTGCATCGGCAAAATAACATATTATTATGCTATGATAACGAAAATTTATTATAACAAGCTTATAGCGGCATTATGGCGGGCTTATTGTTGGTTCATGGCTGTATCATAACCGAGATATTGGCGGGCTTAAAGCCGTTTAATAGTGGAATTAGCGGTCTCGTAGCGAGATTATTACTGGCTTAGGGGAGGCTAATGTGGGATATGATGGGCTTATAACGAAATTATAGCGGCTTTACATCTGAATTATATCAAAACAATCAAAAATATAATATCTTTAGTTAGCTCTAACTCTTACTCTTACTCTATCTCTACCCTTACCCCCATTCCCGTCTCTGTTGCTACCTCTACTCTACTTCGCGCCTACCTATACCATCGCGTCAAATAAGGCCGCTTTTTAAATGAAACAGCAAGCAATACATTTATGCTGACAGCACAATGCCGTCATAGATTACACAATTAGGCAATACACACAAAACAATGTGAAAATTTAGTTTATATAAAAGAAAAAGCCGAGGTAAAAACCTCGGCTTTTAAAATTCAAGCTGTTAACTTATTTGATAACCTTGGAAATAACGCCGGAACCAACGGTTCTGCCGCCTTCGCGGATAGCGAACTTAAGCTTTTCTTCAACAGCTACGGGCTTGATAAGCTCAACGGTGATCGTTACGTGGTCGCCAGGCATAACCATTTCGGTGCCTTCAGGAAGGTCGATGGAGCCGGTAACGTCGGTAGTTCTGATGAAGAACTGAGGACGATAGTGGTTGAAGAAAGGAGTATGACGGCCGCCTTCTTCTGCCTTAAGAACGTAAACCTGAGCTTCGAACTTGGTAGCAGTTTTAACGGTGCCGGGCTTAGCAAGAACCTGACCCTTTTCAATACCCTTACGATCGATACCACGAAGGAGTGCGCCGATGTTGAAGCCTGCGATAGCTTCGTCAACGCTCTTGTGGAACATTTCAAGACCGGTAATAACGGTACCAACGGGCTTGTCGATAAGGCCAACGATTTCTGCAGGATCGCCAACGTGTGCAACGCCGCGCTCTACACGACCGGTAGCAACGGTGCCACGGCCGGAAATCGTGAATACGTCTTCCACGGGAAGAAGGAAGGGCTTATCGGTATCACGCTGAGGGGTAGGAATATATTCGTCGATAACGTTCATAAGCTCAAGGATGCACTGGCATTCGGGAGCTGCAAGAACTTCTGCATCGGGTGCGCCGGAAGTAGCCTTTTCAAGCGCCTTGAGAGCGGAACCTCTGATGATGGGCGTAGTGTCGCCAGGGAAACCGTACTGGTTGAGCACGTCTCTGATTTCCATTTCAACGAGCTCGAGAAGTTCGGGGTCGTCCATCTGGTCGCACTTGTTAAGGAATACTACGATGTAAGGAACGCCTACCTGACGAGCGAGCAGGATGTGCTCACGGGTCTGGGGCATGGGACCGTCGGTAGCTGCAACTACGAGGATAGCGCCGTCCATCTGAGCGGCACCGGTAATCATGTTCTTAACGTAGTCGGCATGTCCCGGGCAGTCAACGTGCGCATAGTGGCGCTTGTCGGTCTGATATTCAACGTGTGCGGTGTTTATTGTTATACCGCGCGCCTTTTCTTCGGGTGCCTTATCGATTTCGTCGTATCTCATCTTCTGAGCCTGACCTTTGCACGCCATTACCATAGTGATAGCTGCGGTCAGAGTGGTCTTGCCGTGGTCAACGTGGCCGATAGTGCCAATGTTAACGTGGGGCTTGCTGTTGTCGTACTTAGCCTTTGCCATTTTTGTTTTCTCCTTTAAATTAATATTTAAACGATAACTTTTGCCCTTTTCAGGGCGACGCAGCTATCTATCATTTCAATTTGCTGCAAACAATGTGATATAATCACAATAAACATTATATCTTAAAAATTATAAAAATACAATCAAAATACGGCTGTATTTAAAAAATTTTTAATCATACGCCGCCGCAAAGGCGGCGTATGGTGTTTTATTATATCTTTGGCTTAAAGAGTCAGATTAGTTGTTTCTCTTAGCTCTTTCGCCAATTACCTTTTCGGCTACGGACTTGGGCACAAATTAATGAGCGGCGCATGCTTGCGCTTTCGCGCCGTGCATTATTTCGCCTTTCGGCGAGGTGCCAATTCCTGCCTCAAAGATTACCCATCTTTTCGGTCTTGGCACAAATTAATGGGCGGCGCACGCTTACGCTTTCGCGCCGTACATTATTTCGCCTCTCGGCGAGGTGCCAACTCCTGCCTCAAAGATTACCCATCTTTTCGGTCTTGGCACAAATTAATGGGCGGCGCACGCTTGCGCTTTCGCGCCGTGCATTATTTCGCCTTTCGGCGAGGCGCCAATTCCTGCCTCAAAGATTAGTTGTTTCTCTTAGCTCTTTCGCCAATTACCTTTTCGGCTACGGACTTGGGCACTTCTGCATAATGATCAAACTGCATGGTGAACTGTCCGCGACCCTGAGTGCGAGACCTTAAGTCGGTTGCATAGCCGAACATCTCGGAAAGGGGAACTTCAGCATCAACCACTTTGGCACCTGCACGGTCGTCCGTGGAAACTATGGTGCCGCGGCGGGCAGTTACGTTACCCATTATATCGCCGAAGTAATCGTCGGGCGTTATAACTTCAACCTTCATAATGGGCTCAAGCAGAACGGCCTTCGCCTTTTCCATACCGTTCTTGAACGCCATGGAACCGGCAATCTGGAATGCCATTTCGGAAGAGTCTACTTCGTGGAAGCTACCATCGTAAACCTGAACCTTGAAGTCAACAACTTCGTAACCTGCAAGGAAGCCGTTCTTCGCCGCGCCCTGAATGCCCTTATCGATAGCGGGAATGTATTCCTTAGGAATAGAGCCGCCGACGGTGAGGTCTTCAAATACGTAGCCCGAACCGGGTTCGCCGGGGATAAGGTGAATTTTGCAGTGACCGTACTGGCCTTTACCGCCTGACTGCCTCTTGTAAAGGCCTTCGGCGTCTACTGCCTGCTTGAAGGTTTCGCGGTATGCAACCTGAGGAGCACCTACGTTAGCTTCAACCTTGAATTCCCTTAAAAGCCTGTCCACTATGATATCGAGATGGAGTTCGCCCATGCCCGCGATAATGGTCTGACCGGTTTCCTGATCGGTATAGGTTTTGAAAGTGGGGTCTTCTTCTGCGAGCTTGATGAGCGCCATAGTCATCTTTTCCTGACCGGCCTTGGTCTTGGGCTCTATGGAGAGCTGGATAACGGGGTCGGAGAAGGTCATCTGCTCGAGAACTATGGGATGAGCTTCGTCGCAGAGCGTATCGCCGGTAGTCGTATCTTTAAGTCCGACTATGGCGCAGATATCGCCCGAATAAACTTTGGGGATTTCGGTACGGGTGTTAGCGTGCATCTGAACGAGACGGCCAACCCTTTCCCTCTTGCCCTTGGTGGAGTTGTAAACGTAAGAACCTGATTCGAGCACGCCCGAATAAGCTCTGAAATATGCAAGCCTGCCTACGAAGGGGTCGGTTGCAATTTTGAATGCAAGACCGGAGAAAGGTTCGTTATCGTCGGTCTTGCGCTCTTCCTCTTCACCCGTCTTGGGGTTGATGCCCTTAACGTGGTCTACGTCTACGGGGGAAGGAAGGAAGTCTATAACGGCGTCAAGAAGCATCTGAACGCCCTTGTTCTTATAGGAAGAACCGCAAAGAACGGGCGTGCACTTCATGGCGATGGTTGCGTTGCGGAGACCTTTACGAATTTCGTCGGGAGTAAGTTCCATTGTTTCGAGGAACTTTTCCATGAGTTCGTCGTCGCCCTCTGCAGCTGCTTCCATGACCTTCATGTGCATTTCTTCAGCCTCAGCCATCATATCTGCGGGAATTACGTCCCTGTGATACTGCTTGCCGTCGTCGGAATCGTAAATTTCGGCATTCATTTCGATAAGGTCTACTATTCCGCGGAAAGTAGCTTCTTTGCCGATGGGAAGTTCGATGGGAATAGGATTGGCGTTGAGCCTTTCCCTCATCATCTTTACGGCACGCTCGTAGTTAGCGCCGTTGATGTCCATTTTGTTTACATAAGCGATACGGGGAACCTTGTACTTGTCAGCCTGACGCCAAACGGTTTCGGACTGAGGTTCAACGCCGCCCTTTGCGCAGAAAGTTGCGATGGCACCGTCGAGTACGCGCAGGGAACGTTCTACTTCAACGGTGAAGTCAACGTGTCCCGGGGTATCGATTATGTTTATGCGGCACTCGTCGGCCTTCGTCTTGCCGCTGCGTATCCAGTGGCAGGTGGTTGCCGCGGAAGTAATGGTTATGCCGCGCTCCTGCTCCTGAACCATCCAGTCCATGGTAGCCGTACCGTCGTGGGTTTCACCGATTTTATGGTTGATGCCCGTATAGTACAGAATACGTTCTGTAGTGGTGGTTTTGCCGGCGTCGATATGAGCCATTATGCCGATATTGCGGGTATGAAGTAAATCGTATTCTCTTGCCATATGTTACTCCCGACTTTATCAGAATCTGAAGTGAGCGAACGCCTTGTTGGCTTCTGCCATCCTGTGCGTATCTTCCTTCTTCTTCACGGTGCCGCCGGTGTTGTTGAAAGCGTCCATGAGTTCAGCGGCGAGCTTTGCGCTCATACCCCTTTCGGAGCGCTTTCTGGTATTTATAACCAGCCAGCGGATTGCAAGCGTCTGCCTTCTTTCGGGCCTGATTTCCATAGGCACCTGATAGTTGGCACCGCCTACGCGCCTTGCTTTAACTTCCAATACGGGCATGATGTTGTTCATTGCCTGATTGAATATATCCATTGCGTCCTGTCCGAGCTTTTCAGACATTATTTTGAACGCGTCGTAAACAATGTTCTGTGCCGTACCCTTGTTGCCGTCGTACATGATCTGGTTGATAAGCTTTGTTACAACCTTGGAGTTATAGACGGGATCGGGCAGCACGTCCCTTTTGGGAACGTTACCTCTTCTGGGCATAACTTATCTCCTTTTTTTATTTTTTCGTTAAGGGTTAAACCTTAAATAAGCTGTTACTTGCCTTATTATATTATAAGGTAGCAATCCTTCTCCGCCCGTATACCGCAGTTTGCGGCACGCGGCGAATACTGCCTACTTTTATCGGTTAAGGGGAAGACATATTCCGAAACAAGTAGGGATTGAATTGTGATTAAGCGGCAAAGTGCCGCAGCACATTAAGCCTTGGGTCTTTTAGCGCCGTAGCGGGAACGAGCCTGCTTACGCTTTGCAACGCCTGCGGTATCGAGAGCGCCGCGCACGATGTGGTAACGAACGCCGGGCAGGTCTTTAACCCTGCCGCCGCGGATAAGCACGGAAGAGTGCTCCTGAAGGTTGTGGCCTTCGCCGGGAATGTATACGGTACCTTCCTGCTTGTTGGTAAGGCGCACACGGGCAATCTTTCTTATAGCTGAGTTAGGCTTTTTAGGCGTGGTCGTGGTAACCGAAAGGCATACGCCGCGCTTCTGGGGGCAGTTGTCGAGTATAGGCGACTTTGATTTGTAAACCTGCTTCTCCCTGCCGTGCTTTATAAGCTGATTGATGGTGGGCATTATAGTTCCTCCTTGTTTTACTCGGTCCTTTAAGGACCTGCGGAATATATCTTTTATCCGTATCACCCCTTAAATGAATACGAAAAAAAGGACTATTTTTGAGCTGTACGCGGTTCACCTGAGCATAACGACCCAAGTTAACCATAACAGCAAAGGTAATTTTACCAAACGACTTTGGTTTTGTCAACAAAATTGAATAAGTTTTATACATTTATGCCCCGCAAACGGGCTTGAAATGCGCTTTTCGCGCAATTTTTTTGAATTTTGCTTTACCGCTTTAAAGAGGCGAACAGGTTTTATGCATATAATCTGTTCGCCCGCAAAGCCGCCTCCGCGGAGTTAAATACGCAGCGTCGGCGGGAGCAATTATTGGCGCGGCTATATAATTGCGGGCATTTAAAGTCGCGCGAAGAGAAACCTGGTTTATCTGACTCACGAAAAATGCCGCGCTCGGTCAGCGCGGCATTTCATAAACTTTTTATTAACTTTGCAGAAGCAAGCAAGGCGCGGCGCGCGCGGAAGGCGCAAGGGAGTTTACTCATTTATAAAAAACTTAACGGCGCAAGCAGGGTTTCCCTGCGTCGGCGCGACCACATTTGCTGCGGTCAGCAGGCTCACCGGAAGTGAATTCGCGCGACTATATAATTGCGGGCACTCAAAAGTCGCGCGAAGAGAAACCTGGTTTCTCAGACTCACGAAAAATGCCGCGCTCGGTCAGCGCGGCATTTTTGTGAATATTTTAATCTACTCCCATTATCTCCTGTATAAAGTTCTCATAATCGTCCCTGCCAGCCTTTATGAAGTCTATAGCGGCGTATGGGTGGACGTTGTACATCCCCGTCAGAAGATATGCCGTATCGTAACCCCACCTTACCTCTTTTGCAAGGGGGTTCATGTACTCGCGTATGAATTTGAGGACGGGTTCCATTTTATATCTGGGGTTTTTAAGGAAGCCCAAAAGCGCTTCGGTAAAGCAGTTGCCCGCACCCCTGCCCATGCCGCAGACGGTACCGTCGAGGTAGTTGACGCCCTTTGCGCACGCTTCGATGGTATTGGCGAACGCAAGCTGCTGGTTGTTGTGCGCGTGAATGCCGACCTGCTTGTTGTATTTGGCGGCGATGTCGAGGTAAATATCGCTTATTCTGCGTATTTCTTCGGGATAGAGCGCGCCGAAGCTGTCCACTATTACCATAACTTCGGCGGGGGACTGCGCTATTATTTCAAGAGCCTGCTTTAAATTGCTTTCCTGCGTTTTGGTGACAGCCATAACGTTGCAGCTTGTTCTGTAGCCCATTTTGGTGCAGTACTCTATCATCTCTATGGCGGAAGGAACCTGATGAACGTATGTAGCTATGCGGTACATATCGATAACAGATTCCTTTTTTGGAATCACCTCTTCCTTTAAGTCGACCCTGCCGACGTCGGACATTACGCTTATAGCCATGTCTGTTTTGTTTTCGCCGACTATCGCGCGGATATCTTTTTCTTCGCAGAACTTCCACTTGCCGAATTTGGAGGTATCGAACATCTTTTTGGAAACTTTATAGCCGAATTCCATTATATCGACGCCCGCGGCGAGGTTGGCTTCGTAAAGGGCTTTTACAAAATCGTCTTTAAAATAGAATGAATTGACTATGCCACCGTCGCGCAAGGTAGCGTCGAGCAGTTTTACTCCCTTTCTGTATGATTGAAGGTTGCCTACGTTTTCCATAATGCTTCTCCTGTGAAGTTCAATCGGTCTTTTTTTAATGTAAGTTTTATTGTAACACGAAAAACAGAGTTTGTCAATACCCGCGCACAAACCGCCGCGCGCCGAGCCTTTCATAAGCTCGGCGCGCGGCGGAATTAAAATGCACTTTCAATCAATTGAGCACGACGTCTTCAAGTTTTTTGTATTTTTCAATTGCGGCGGCGCGCAGGGCAGATATTTCAAACCCGCCAGAGAACGCATCGTCGCAGATGGCTTTAGCCGTGAAAATTACGCTTGCGGGGAACTTTAAATTGCGGATTTCGGAGAGCACTCTGCCGCTCTGGCGCGTGCCCATAAAGTCGCCGCCTCCCCTAAGTTCAAGGTCGGCTTCAGCAATCTTGAAGCCGTCGGAATTGTTCTTTATTACCGAAAGCCTTTCGCGCGCCTGGGGCGTATCTGAACCCATGAGAAGGAAACACCAACTCTTTTGCGAGCCGCGCCCCACTCTGCCGCGGAGCTGATGTAGCTGCGAAAGTCCGAACCTTTCCGCATTATATATAACCATTACCGTGGCGTCGGGCACGTCCACACCCACCTCTATTACCGTGGTCGAAACAAGGCAATCGTACTTTTTAGCCTTGAAGTCAGCCATTACCGCGTTCTTTTCCGCCTCCTTCATTTTACCGTGCAGAAGAGCGAGTCGGACTCCGCGCATTTTTGAAGAAAGCTCTTCATAGAGCTCGGTAACCGACATCACCGTGCCTTCGTCGTCGCCCTCTATTTTGGGGCAGACGAAGTAAGCCTGTCTGCCGAGCTTTGTCTGCGCGGCGATATATTCAAGCATGTCGCCGTACTTGCTAGCGGGGATTACGGCGGTGGTTATTTCCTGTCGCGCCGCGGGTTTATCCTTTATGGTCGTTATGTCGAGGTCGCCGTAGAATATAAGCGAAAGCGTTCTGGGAATGGGCGTCGCGGACATTATGAGAACGTCGCACCCCTCGCCCTTTTCCGAAAGCGAAGCCCTTTGAGCCACGCCGAAGCGCTGCTGTTCGTCGCAGACCACAAACGCGAGATTTTTAAAAATCACGTCTTTCTGAATTACGGCGTGCGTGCCGCAGATTACGTTAATTTCGCCGTTTTTGAGCTGTTTTTTAAGCTCGCGCTTTTCCGCCGCGGGGGTAGAGCCGACGAGCAGCGCGCAGTTATAATCGGGAAAATAGCGCTGAATGAGCGCAAAATTCTGGCGGGCGAGCACTTCGGTAGGCGCGAGCATTACCGCCTGAAAACCAGACTTTAGCGCCATGAAAATGCCCGTAAGCGCGACTGCCGTTTTGCCGCTGCCTACGTCGCCCTGCAAAAGTCTGTTCATCTGCGAGGGCGAATGAACGTTATCGTAAATTTCGCGCACGGCGGAAAGCTGACCCGCAGTAAACTGAAAAGGAAAGCGCGACATAAAATCGGACACATCTTTTTCGGCAACCGAATAAGTGTTGAGGCGCACCCTGTCGCCGTAGCCCTTGATTACGCGGAAGGCGGAAATAAGCAGAAAATATTCTTCCAACGCTATGCGCGCAGAAGCTTTTTTAACATCTTCCGCGCTCTGCGGGTTATGCAGGCGGCGGTAACTTTCCGCAAGGGAAACAAGAGCGTACTTGCGGCGCAGAGCTTCGGGTATGAACGTGGACGGAGTGCATTTTGCAAGCGCTTCGCGCACGGCGCTACGTACTACGTTCTGCGTAAGTCCGCCCGCGAGCGGATAGACGGGTATTATGCCCTTGAGATTTTTGTTTTTATCGGCGGGCTCGAACGAGGGGTTGACCATTGACGCGCCCATTCCGTACCTGTTCTGCACTCTGCCGAAAAACAGGTACTGACCGGGTTTCAGCTTTTGCGCGACGTACGGCTGATTGAACCATACGGCGGTAAAAACGCAGCCCTGCTGCTGGCAGAGCGCCTTTACGTAAGGTCTGCGCGCAAAGCGGTTAAGCTCGGCGTTAAGCACCTCGCACGAAACGAGTATCTGCGAATTGTGCTCCGCCTGAGAAATGAGCGAAACTTCGGTAAGGTCGAGAAAATCGCGCGGATAAAGGCGCACCAAATCCTCGCACGTGTACACGCCGAGTTTTGCAAAGTCCTTTTCTCGCTTTTCCGATATAAATTTGAGTTCGGTAAGTTTCATATCCGCCGCAACCGCCTTAAAGTCAAACGGGGAAAGACAAAGCCTTTCCCCTCAAGTGATTCATAATTGTTGAATTTATGCCCGGATTATTCCATGGAAACCATATAATAATATACGGGCTGACCGCCGTAGTGGAAATCCACGTCGCATTCGGGGAATTCTTCGGCAACCTTGGCGGCAAGCGCTTCGGCGTCCTCTTCCTTTACGTCTGCGCCGTAGTACAGCGTAATCATTTCGTGGTCGTCGTTCTTCATCGCCTCGATAAGTTTTATCGTGGTTTCTTCTATCGTAGTGCCTTTGGCAAGAATCTTTTTGTTGTCCAGACCGATTATGTCGCCCGTTTTAAGCTTGAAGCCGTTCATCGTGGTGTTGCGCACGGCGTACGTTACAAGACCTGAGGTAACGTTGTCTATCGCGTGGGTCATATTGGTCTTGTTTACGGGCACTGTGGCTTCGGGGTTGAACGCGAGCGCCGCGGCAAAACCCTGAGGCACGTTTTTGGTAGGTATTACGTGTATGGTGCGGTTGGTTACAAGGTCCTTCGCCTGCTCCGCCGCAAGAATGATGTTGGAGTTGTTGGGGAATACGAACACGTTTGAAGCGTTTATCTTCTGAACGGCGCTGGCTATATCCTGCGCGGACGGGTTCATAGTCTGACCGCCCTCTATTACCCTGTCGCACATGAGGTCCTTGAAAATTTCCGCAAGGCCTTCGCCAGAGCAGATGGCAAGCATGCCCATCTCCTTCTTTTCAGCCTCGAGCTTGGCTTTGAGCTGGCGGTTTTCTTCAAGCATGTTTTCTATCTTAATTCTGTCGAGCTCGCCGAGTTCAAGCGCGTAGGAAAGCGCTATGCCGGGGGTGTTGGTGTGCACGTGAACCTTTACAAGCTCCAGGTCGCCTATACAGATTACGCTGTCGCCTATCTGCATAAGTTTTTCCTTCAGTCTGTCTATGTCGGCGAGAGTTGTCATCTGCTTTAAATGAATGATGAAATATTCGGTGCAGTACGCAAATTCTATTTCGCCGAGGTCTAAATTAATTATATCCGAATTGTCGCCGAAGTCAGCTTCCTTTTTGGTCTGCTGGGCGTCGGTGGGAATATCGTCCGTGCCGATGTCTTCGCCCGAAACTGCCGCGAGGAAACCGCGCATGATGGTCATAAGACCTACGCCGCCGCTGTCCACTACGCCTGCCTTTTTAAGCACGGGCAGAAGTTCGGGGGTCTGCGCAAGAGCTTCGTCGCCGACTGCTATGAGCGCGGTAAAGAAGTCTACAAAATCTTTATTTTTGCTTGCGAGCTTGGGCGCAGCCTCGCTCATAAGCCTTACTACGGTTAAAATAGTGCCTTCCTTGGGTTTGGAAACGGCGCTGTAAGCTACTTTAGTGCCAGCCTCCATAGCCTTTGCAAAGGTCTTGGTATCAATGCCCTGCTGGCATTCGCGCACTACCGAGCAGATGCCGCGGAATATCTGGCTGGTTATAACGCCCGAATTGCCGCGCGCGCCGCGAAGAGCGCCTTTGGAAACGGCGTCGCATATTTCCTGAAAACGGTTGGATGAGCAGGCGTTCATCTCCGAGATGGCCGACTGCATCGTGAGCGACATATTTGTACCCGTATCGCCGTCGGGAACGGGGAATACGTTGAGGGCGTCGACTTTGGCCCTGTTTATTTCAAGCATTCTGGCACCGCTTGCGACCATCTTTCTGAATTCGGTGCTGTTGATGATTTTCTGCATATAACTCCTCAAAGATCAAAGGCGCGTCCCGCAAAACAGGGCGCGCTTAAATGGAAGGGGTCAGAGTTTGACTCCCATAATATTTACATTCACCGTATCTACTATCATACCCGAAAAACGCTCTACCTTGTACTTTACTCCCTCTTTGAGCGCTTCTGCGACAGCGTTAATGGAAACGCCGTACTTAACTATGACGTACACGTCAATAAAAATCCTGTCGCCGTTGGTTACGACTTTAATCCCCTTGCCGCCCGCAGGCTGCTTTTTGAAAAGCTCCGTGAGGGAGTCTTTGAAGCGGCGGGATACGAGTTCTACAATGCCGTAACATTCCATAGCGGCGTAAGATGCCACTTTGGAAAGGACCTGGTCGGATATTGAAATTTTACCGTAAACGTTGCTTGTGTTGACTGACATAATAACTCCTGTCGAATGTTATTTTATACTATTTGACGAGGTTTTGCAAGCCTTTCCTATAAATTTATTGTATATTTTGCCCCGTTAAGCCATTTAATTTTAATCTGAAGGCAAAAAATTTTGCAAACAAGCGCTTTTTTTGATTGATTTTTTTTTAAAGGGGTGCTATATTAGTATAGCCGTTTTTGAAAAGCGGCTTTTATTTACATTCATTTTTTTGTGTAAAATCCACCACGGAGGTGTTAAATTTTATGTCAAGAGTTTGCAGCGTATGCGGTAAGGGACAGGCGTCCGGCAACAACGTAAGCCACTCCAAGAGAAGAACGAGGAGAACTTTTAAGGCCAACGTGCAGAAAATAAGCTATATAGACGCAAACGGCAAGGCTGTTACGGGTTACGTGTGCGCAAGGTGCATGAAGACCGTAGAAAGAGCTTAAGCTTTTTGCAGTTAACATTTTAATGCGGCTTGTATGGCGGGCGGCGTTTTTGCCGCCCGCCATTTTGCGTTGTCCGCATTTGTCTGATTTTTTTATTTTCCGCGCTCTCAAACTGCATTGTTTATCACATTATTATTTATGGTAATCATGCGCGGCAATATTATGCGGGCGCAGCATTAAAGGCAGGTTTGCTACCCCTGCGCTTTTACTTTAAACAGAATGTTATTTTGAACTGTTTTAAGGTAAGCAACGGCGAAGAATTGCTTTATTGTTTTTACATATATTTTTACGCGCTTTGCGCATATGATTAGACGTGTTTAAGCGTATACTTCCACGCTCTTTGTGTATACGCTTCCACACTCTTTGCGCTTACGCTTAAACGCGCTTTGGGCTTACGCTTTATCACACTTTGCGCTTACGCTTGAACGCCTTTGAATGGCAGATTTTATATTCTTTTACTCTTCTTCGCCCTTTTCGCGTATCCGATTAAATGCGCCGCACAATCGTGTCAGACTGCGCGCTTAATACGCTCTTGCAAATATAACTTTGCGCAATATATAGTTGCATATATGAAAAATATAGCCAAAAAGCTTTAAAAATGCTTTATTTGCAGATAAAAACGCGCCGCCGCGCTGAAAAGCGCGGCGGCGCGTTTATTTACGATATTTACAATATAACTTTGCAAATTATTCCTGAGGAGTTACAAAATACCAGTACGCTTCAAGGCAGTCCGAAGTAAAGTAACCAGCAGCTTTATCCGCGGAAGATAACTCGAACGAGGGAAGATAACCTTCGTAATCTCTGCTGCCGTTGAAGCTGAAATCAAACAAACTACCCTCCGCCTCTTCAGAACCGGGCAGAACAGTTTCGTCCTTATCTGTCGAAGGGTCGTCTAAAGCAAGCTCGCTTACATAAAGCCACGCGCCCTTGCCCTCCGGCACGGTAACTGAAGTTACGCCGGATTCCATAAAGGCATTCTTGCCGACATAAGCCACGCTGTTTGGAAGCGTTATGCTTTCAAGCGCGTATGTATTGGAAAAAGCGTACTCGCCTATTTTTTCAAGCGCGGGAGAAAGAGATATGTTTTCAAGCTCAAAGCAGCCGCCGAACGCACCGAAACCTATTTCTGTAACCTCCGCGCCCATACTCACCGAGGTAATTTTGTAACAGCGGCTGAAGGAATACAAACTGATTTGCGTAACTTTGTCGGGAATGACTATTTCCCCTCCGAGCGTGTTGCAGTCGTAAAAGGCGTGTCCGCCTATTTCGGTGAGCGTTGAAGGGAAGTTTACGGCGCAGTCTTCGTCGGCATTTATATTCACGAGCGAGGTACACCCTTCGAACGCACGGTTTCCGATTGAGGTTACCCCCTCGGCAAGGGTTACATTTTTAAGCGATACACAGCCGCCGAACATACTGTCTGAAACGTTCATAGTTGACGGAATTGTAACGTCGGATAAAAGCGTGCAGTAAAAGAACGCCGCCTGACCCGCGTAACTTACACCCTCCTCGATTACGAGCGACTGCATATAACGGCAGTTGCCGAAGGACTGAGCGGCTATGCCCTTTACGGGCGCGCCGTTTATTTCTGACGGAATAACAACTTCAGCAGGTCTGCCCGCATAGCCCGTTACCACGTAGTAAGAACCTTCGGGCGCAGGGTCGTAACTTACCGCCGCGCTTTCCGCATCGGTAGGGTCGGGAGCAAAACTGTCGGTGCGAATCTCTTCGTCGGAGGAGCTGTATAGAGTGTCCTTTATTGCGGGGTCTGCCGAGCAAGCCGAAAACGCGTGCACGCACGCAAGCGCAAGCGCCGCCGCGGCTGCCGCAGCTAAATATTTTAACTTCATAGAATACCATAAATCCGTCTGTTTACAGACGGAAGCGCGCATAACACTTTTATAAAACTGTAGCGCAAAATTAAAAGATAAGTATATTTTACCACACGCCAGCCCCGCGCGCAAGAGAAAGTTTTAAATTTAATTGTGAAATAAGCGCGCGCAGAACATATTCGGCGCGCGCTTAACTTACGCTTTTCTGCAAACGCTTTTCCGCAAAGGTAAAAATACTGATACTGAAAAGTGAAGTTTGTCCGCACATAAAGCACACATCTTTATTTAATGCTATAAGCAACAATCTGCCATACTTTTGCGGCGCAAAAAACTAAACTACTTGACACAGCAATAACAAGTTGTATTCATACAAAATTTCGCCTGCAGAGCAGCCTGTTTCAGCCGCAGACTTCTTTGAATACTCTTAAAAAATTGCCCGACGCAATTTTTTCCGCAACGTGCCCGCCGAACATATCGTAAAGCACGTTGCAAAGTTCCGTCATTCGCGTGCAGTCCTCCATGCCGCTTTGCTCCGGCATTCCGTCGAAATCGCTCCCGAAAGCGGCGCAATCTTCACCACCGACAGAAATCAGGTGCGATATATGCCTCAACGATGATACAAAAGCGCTTTCCCCGCCAAGAAAATCGAGGCAGAAATTTACGCCGACAACTCCGCCGCAATCGGCAATTCTTTTAATCTGCATATCGGTAAGATTTCGGCTTACGCCGCACAGCGAAAAGGCGTTTGAATGACTAGCGACCAGCGGCTTTTTTCTTGAACGCAGAAGGTCGGCAAGACCCCCGTCTGAAAGATGCGAAACATCTGTAATTATGCCGCATTCGTCAAGCCTATGCGCAATTTCCTCGCCGAGCGGTTTAAGTCCGCGCGCCTCGCGCGCGGAAAAATCGGGCTTAGCCCCGCAAAATTTAAGGTTGGGATAAGCGAGCGCGTTTTCGTCGTTCCATACGAGCGAAGCCATACGCACGCCCGCGGAATGCAGCTTTTCCACATCCTCCGCGCAAGATAAAAAGCTTAAATTTTCGGCGGTGAGAATGCAGCCCAGCTTACCCGCCGCGCGCGCTTTTTCAAAGTCGGAATACGTTAAAACGGGCGCACATATATCTGAATTAATGCTAACTTCGCGCATAAAAAAATCAGCGTAGCCAAAAAATTCGGCCGCGCTTGAATCTTTGGTGAATATGGCAAAGCACTGGGCGGCGCAACCCGCCGCCTTAAGCCTTGCAAAATCTGCCTGCAACATGTTTTTGCGCAGGCTGAACCCCTTGCGCGAACATTCGGTAAGGGTATCGCAATGCATATCGGTATAAATCATAATCTTTTCAGCCGTATCACGATTGTTTTCTGCAACAGAAAATTTTTAATACCTTGCGCACGGGCATGGGCGGTTTTACGCAAATGACTATTGTTTTATTCACACGCTACCCCTGTTTATTAAAATAAGGGCAGTATCGCCGTCCCTGAAGTCGACATACGCAGATTGCTCGGTTACTATGTTGGAAACACCGCGGCATTCGCCGTAGCCTATAGCCTCGGGATAGCTGTACTTCAACCCTTTGCTATCCAGTATATGCAGGGGCGACGAAAAGGGAAACACCGAAACCGTTTTGCCTTGAAGGCTGCAGAATTCCGCCCTGCCTTTAGCGGCGTAAATTATTGTGCTTTCCGAAATAAGCCGCATTTTTGCGCCGCGCTCAAGCGCGTAGTACAAAAGCTGAATATTGCCTAAAAAATGGTCTTCTCTGCCGCCGAACGCGCCGTAGACGTCTATTTCGTCTATTCCGTCCGCAAGCATTTTGCGCAGAGCTATTTCACCGTCTGTAAAGTTCTTTTCCGAGGGATAAATTTCGTCGGGCGGAGGAAAAGGCGTTTCTGCAAGGCTGTCGAAATCGCCGATATTTTTGTAGATTTCAACCTTGCCCTTTGCCCACTTATAAGCGCCGTCACAGCAGTAGACGCGCGCGCCGCGCGCGTCTATTTCGCCGCCGTAAGGCGAACCGTTAAGAAGAAGTATGCCCTTCATTATCCCCTCATTTTTTTAACGGCTTCGGCAAAGTCGGGCGCGCCGAAAAGCGCAGAACCCGCAACGAGCACGTTAGCGCCGGCCGCCGCCGCGCGGGGAGCGGTGAGCATATTAATGCCGCCGTCTACCTCTATATCCATATCGGGTTTGCCGATAGTTGCGGCATATTCGCGCGCCGATTTGATTTTTTCGATTGCGCTTTCAATAAATTTCTGACCGCCGTAGCCGGGGAACACGCTCATTATAAGCACCATGTCGCACAAGGGAAATACGGGGAAAATGTTTTCCACGGGGACGTCGGGGTTTACAACCGCGCCGCACTTTACGCCGTAAGATTTTATAAGCTCTAACGTTTCGCGCAGATAATCGGGCGAAATTTTGGCGCACGCTTCGTAATGCACCGTTATTATGTCCGCGCCCGCTTCGGCAAAAAATTTAATCTGCGTTTTGGGGTGCTCTATCATAAGATGCACGTCGAGCGGAAGTTTTGTAAGCGGACGGATATTTTTTACCATCTGTCCGCCGAAAGTTATGGGCTCTACAAACGAGCCGTCCATTACGTCGCAATGAATGAGGTCTGCTCCGCTTTCTTCGCACAGTTTTATTGCTTCGCCCATGCGCGAAAAGTCGGCGGAAAGTATAGAAGGCGCGATTTTTACCATATAAAATCTCCTGTTATGGCGGCGGTTTGCCGCGTTATGACTTTTGTATATATCCTTTGATTGCGGCATATATGCGGGGCAATTCCGCAAATGCCTTTAAATAACCGTTTAATAGGCGCTGTTTACTGCTCTTCCTTTAAGTACCCCGCGCGGAGCTGACCGCAAGCGCCGCCTATATCAGCGCCCATTCTGCGGCGGAGCGTAGCCGATATGCCGCCGTCTGTAAGCGTTTTGAGAAACTGCTGAGCGCCGCGCTCTGTAGCGGCGGCAAGATTTCTTTCCTTTACGTCGTTGAGACGTATGAGGTTTACGTGGCAAGGTCTGCCTTTGAGAAGGGATATAAGTTCCTTTGCGTGCCGCTCGTCAGAGTTTTCGCCCTCGATGAGCGAATATTCAAAGATATATCTTCTGCCCGTTTTGTTGAAGTAGTTGGTGCAAGCTTCTAAAATTTCGCTTATTTTATACCTGCGCGCAATCGGCATTGTGCGGGCGCGCTCTTCATCGGTTACGTTATGCAGCGAAACGGTAAGATTTACTGGCAACCCCTCTTCCGCAAGGTCGTACATTGCGGGAACCAAGCCGCACGTAGAAAGGCTTACGTTTCGCGGCGAAATGTTTATGCCGCCTTCCGCAGACATATCGCGCAGAAATTTTACCACGTTTTTGTAGTTATCCAGCGGTTCGCCGCTGCCCATAAGCACTACGTTTGTAACCTGCCTTTTTGCGGGAGTGCCGCCGTGCAGAGCGTTTACCTTTAATACCTGAGAAAGAATTTCGCCCGAAGTAAGGTTGCGCACCAGTCCGCCGAGCGTGCTGGCACAGAATTTGCAGCCCATGCGGCAGCCTACCTGCGTTGAAACGCACTGCGTGTTGCCGTACTTGTACTGCATGAAAACGCCCTCTATGATGTTGCCGTCGGCAAGGCGAAAAAGATATTTTTCCGTTCCGTCGGCAGAGCGGAGCGTTTTAATGATTTCCAGCGCGCAGTTTTCAAAACGTTCGCACAGCTTTTCCGCAAAGGGTCGCGGCAGAGCGGGGATATCGCAAATGTCGTGTCCGCGCATAATTCCCGTATAAAGCTGTTTGGCGCGGAAAGGCTTTTCGCCCATTTCTGCAACGAGCGCGGTAAGCTCTTCTAAGTTGTAGTCCTGAATAATTTCTTTCATATTCACCGTCTGTGCCGGAATATCCGACAACTATAAACGCATTAAATGGCGCATATGTGGCGGGCAATTTAGTTTTTGCGTACAAATTTGGTTACAAAAAAGCCCGCGCCCATCGATATGTGCGGCAAAAACTGAAGTCCCGCTTTTGTGCGCCTTGAAGGGAGCTCGCATTCGGGTATTTCAAGCGAAAAATCTGAATTTTCCTGAAGGAAGTTGTGTACCGCGCTGTCGTTTTCTTCGGGGAGGACGGAGCACGTGGAATAGTACAGCGCACCGCCCGCCTTTACGTAGCGCGAACAGTTTTTAAGTATTTTGAGCTGAAGCGCGCACAGCGAGGCTATGTCCTCCTCCTTGCGGAACAGCTTTATATCGGGATTTTCGTTTATAACGCCGCTGCCGGAACAGGGAACATCGCACAGAACGGCGTCGAACGCGCCCTCCCACTCTTCGTTAAAAACGGAGGCGTCGCCGACTACGGGCGTAACGTTATTCGCGCCCATACGCTTTGCATACGAGCGGATAAGTTCGGCGCGGTGAGGGTGAAGTTCCTGCGAGGTTACAAAGCCGCACTTTTTAGATAAAAGCACGCTTTTGCCGCCGGGAGCCGCGCAGGCGTCCAGAAGGCGTTCGCACGGGGATATTGCCGAACATATTGCCACTGAACCGACCGACTGAAATGTGTATTCGCCGACATCGTAACCGCAGTCGCGAACAAAATTTTTAAAGATGTAAACTTTGTCGAATGGCGTTTTTATATACTCGCCCTTAAGGTATTCGCTTTCGTCCCCTTTAAAGCGAACGCAAACGCCGAGCGACGGAGCGGAAAGAATGGCTTCCGCCTCGCCTTTATAGCTGCGGCGCATTTTTTTAGCAAGCCACAGCGGCGCGCTGGCTGTTACTGACAATCGTTCATCCGAGCCTGCGGGCAAGGGCGGTATTTTATAGGAGCGGAGAAATGCGTTAACAAACCCCGCCGCGCCGCCTTTGCCGAGCTTTTTTATAAGCTCTACCGCGCAGTCGGCAACCATATAGTCGTGCTTGCCCATAAATTCGAGCATATAAAGCGCGATTTTAAGCACCAGCCGCACTGAGGATTTTGGCTGTTTCTGGCAATTTGCCCCTATAATATAGTTGAAATAAACGTCCTTTTCAAGCACGCCGTAGCATATTTTTGACGTGCGCGGGCGGTTTGACGGCTCTATGGGGACGGAGGTCAGCGCCTGTTTTAAATATGCGCCCTCCGAATATACCTTAGAGAGGACGAGATAGGGGTCTGTAAGCGGATTATTCAAGGATATCACCAACCGAAAGTTTTCTGCCGTTTGCAATATCTGCCGCAGTAAGGCGCTTGCCGCCCGCAAACTGCGCTTCGGTAACGCGCACGGCGCCGACGCCGCACTTTATTATTATTCCGTTTTTGGAAACGGCGGCTATCTGCCCCGCCTGACCATCGCAGTCTTCCGCGACGAAAGCGCGGTGTAAATTTAAAGGCTTGCCCGCAAAAAGGCAATGCGCCGCGGGTGAAGGGCTCATAGCGTTAATTAGCGAGCACACCTTTTCAGCCGGCGCGGAAAAATCAACTTTAGCGTCCTCTTTTTTGATTTTTTTGCAGAATGTGGCGGCGCTTTCATCCTGAAGAAGAAGATTTACGTCGCCCTCCGCTATCATATCCGCCGCCTCGCAAAGCGCCTCGGCAGAGAGCGCGGAAAGCTTTTGGGAAAGCTCGCCGCAGGTTTCGCCTTCGTTTATGGCGCAGCGTTTGACAAGCAATATATCGCCGCTGTCGAGCGCAAGTTCAGTTTTCATTATGGTTACGCCCGTAGTGCGTTCGCCCGCAAGCATAGCCGATTGAACGGGCGATGCGCCCCTGTGAAGGGGAAGTAGCGAAGCGTGAGCGTTCCATACCCCGAGAGGGAAAACGTTTAGCACTTCCTGAGAGAGGAGCTGACCATAGGCGCAGGTAAACATTGCGTCTGCGCCGAGGGCTTTAAGCTCGTCCACGTGAGCGCGGATTTTATCGAACTGAAAAACGGGTATGCCCGCAGCCTGCGCGCATACCTTGACGGGCGGAGGCGTAAGCACGCCCCGTCTGCCGAAAGGTCGGTCTTCCTGAGTGATTACAGCCGCAATTTCAACCTTTTTCATGAGCGCTTCAAGCGGCGCTACTGCAAACTGCGGCGTGCCGGCGTAGATGATTTTCACGCCTCTTCCTCCGTTAAATCAACAATATTTGTGGCTTTATCTATATAAAGCATGCCGTCGAGGTGGTCAAGCTCGTGGCAGACTGCGCGCGCGAAGAAGCCTTCGGCTGTAAGCTTGTGCTTGCGGCCCGTTCTGTCGCGGTAGACAATTTTTACCTTTTCGGGGCGGGTAACGATGCCCTGCTTGCCCTTTACCGAAAGGCAACCTTCGGGACCCGTCTGTTCGCCCTTTTCGTAGTAGATTTCGGGGTTGACCAGCTCGAAAAAGCCTTCTTCCACGTCTACAACGACAACCCTTGCGTCCACGCCTATCTGTGGCGCGGCGAGACCTGCGCCGTCTTCCGCGCGGACGGTCTGCTTCATGTCGTCGAGCAGCGCACCGAGCTCCGCGTCAAAATTTTTTACTTCTTTGCATACTTTGCGCAGTATGGGTTCGCCCACCTGCACCACAAATCTTTGTGCCATAATACCTCGTCCCCCGCCGCCGAATTTTTGCGGCAGTAAATTTTACTTATGTAACAGCGCGCACATCCGCGCGAACAGTTTAAATTTAAATAGTTGCGGCATATGTGCCGACGTTTTGCCCTTTTAAGAAAGATTTACGGGATTTTCTTCCACATACACGAGCGCGTTCTGCGTAGTGTATTTTACCGATAAATCGTAAATTTCGGGCAAAAGCGCAGAGCTTTCAAGCCGCATTAAAACCTGATAGCGCACCCTGCCCTGAATTTTTTTTATGGGAGAATGCATTTTGTTTAAAAATATGAATTGCTGCGGGTTCTTTTCGCGCAGCGCTTCGATGCCGAAGTATACGCCTTTCAACGCTTCGAGGGCGGGGCCGTCGTCTTCCGCCGTTACCATCACCCTGCATATGAGCGAATAAGGCGGAAATTTTGTTGCCTGCCTTAAATTGATTTCGTTTGAAAAAAAGCCCGCGTAATCGTAATTTATTGCGTACCTTAAAATATAATTTTCGGGCGAAAAGGTCTGAAGCACTACCTTGCCCGCCTCGCCAGCGCGGCCGCTTCTGCCCGCAACCTGAGTTATGAGCTGGAAAGTGCGCTCGCCGGCGCGGTAATCGGAAAAATGCAGGCTCATATCGGCGTCGAGAATACCCACGAGCGTAACCGACGGGAAGTCGTGCCCCTTGGCTATCATCTGCGTGCCGACGAGTATGTCGGCCTGCTTTTCGGCAAACTGCTTCAAAATTTTATAGTGCCCTTCTTTACCCGATGTGGTATCGTTATCCATTCGCAGTATGCGAGCCTTGGGGAAAGCTTGCTTAAGGTCCGCCACCACCCTCTGCGTGCCGGTACCGCCGTACCTTAAGTGCAGTCCGCCGCATTCGGGGCAGGCGCGAGGCATGCGGTATTTTGCGCCGCAATAGTGGCACTTCAAACAATTTTCTTCGGAATGGTAGGCAAGCGATACGTCGCAGTTTTCGCACTTTAACGCATAGCCGCAGTCCTGACAGATTACGGTATGCGAATAGCCGCGCCTGTTCAAAAAAAGTATGGCCTGGTTGCCGTGTTCAAGAGTATCGGAAAGCTCTTCGCGCAAGGCCTGGGAAAAAGCCGAGTTGTTGCCGCGCTTTACTTCCCTTCGCATATCCGCGACGGTGATATGCGGCATCGGTCTGCCGTTTATCCTTTCGGTAAGGGTGATTAAATTATACTCGCCCGAACTTGCCTTGCAGTACGTTTCCACCGACGGGGTGGCGCTGCCGAGTATGAGTTTGCAGCCGTTATATTTTGCGCGCATTTCGGCGACTTCTATAGTGGAATAGCGCGGCGCCGATTCGGAAAAATAAGAGCCGTCGTGCTCTTCGTCAATGATTATAGCGCCTATGTTTTCCAGCGGGGAAAATATGGCGCTGCGCGCGCCTATGGCTATTTTCGCCTCGCCCGTTCTCAGCCTCCACCATTCGTCGAAGCGTTCGCCCGCGGAAAGTCCGCTGTGGAGTATGGCAGCCTTTTCGCCGAAGCGGCGCTTAAGCTGCGAGAACATCTGCGGCGTAAGCGAAATTTCGGGCACGAGGAATATAGCCGTTTTTCCGCGAGAAAGCGCGCGGCTTATTACGTTCAGATAAATTTCCGTTTTGCCGCTGCCCGTAACGCCGTGTATAAGGTGCACGGTCTGCGGGGAATTTTCTATGCTTTCGAGCGCGGACTGCTGGGCGGGCGTGAGAACCTTGCTCTGCTCGGCAGAGCCGTCCCACACGGCGGGAGCGCGGTTGATTTTTATTTTTTCAAGCGAAGCTCCGCCCTTTTCGATGACGGCGTTTACCGCGCCGCGACCGAACTTTTCGCAAACCGCGGTATATTCCGCCTCGCCCGCGGCTTTTAAGTATTCAATGAACTCAGCCTGCTTTTTTGCCGATTTGGGCAAAGCCAGATCTGAAGAAAACTTTACTGTTTTTTTATAAACTTCGTGAACGCGCCCCGCGCGCATCTCCGCGGGGAGAAAAAGCCGCAGACATACAGCCTTGGGCACTCGGTAGCGCGCAGAAAGCCCGTTCATCAGCGAAAAGCATTCTTCGACCAGCGCGGGCGGCTCTTCATACACGTAAGATATGCGCTTGATTTTTTCTGGCGGGAAATTGCTCTTTTCGGAAAGTCCTACAATAAAACCGTCAACCAATCTGCCGCCGAACGGCACTTTTACGCGGCTGCCTGCCTTAACGTCGTCGCCGCAGGAATATTCAAAAATTCTGTCCACCTGACTGTGGGCTATATCAACTATTACCTGAGCGTACATAAACAATTCCTTTTAAAGTGCAATTGCCGCTGCGCCCGCCGCGGCAAAAATTTACAGTACAGCCCCGCGCGTTGCGCGGGGCTGTAACATTAATCCTTGGCGCTTATTACCTTGCCGTTTGCTATTTCGTTGCAGGCAAGGGTTATTTCCTTAACTTTGCCGGGCAGTTCCCTGCCGCTGTTCTGCTCTATTATCTGGCGTGCGCGCTTTGCCGCTACAACGCACAGTTCGTAGCGCGAGGCTTCGTGGCCGTCCGCCGAAAGTTTTTCTATAAGTTCTTCAACCGCAGGTTTGTTTATCATGATAAAACCTCCTTTTCTTTGCGGATAATTTCAAGAATTTGCGCCGCCGCATCGTCCACGTTTTCGTTGACGACGCAGTAGTCGTATTTGTCTTTTTTGGAAAGTTCGTACTCCGCGCGCGAAATGCGCAGGGCAATCTTTTCGTCGCTCTCCGTGCCGCGCGTCTTAAGTCGGCGGGTAAGTTCTGCCATGTCGGGCGGAACAATCATAATGAGAACTGCCGAAGGATATACTTTTTTAACGTTGAGCGCGCCGTCTACGTCTATTTCCAGAATGACGTCGCCCGTTTGCAGCTTTTCTTCCACGAAAGCTTTCGGCGTGCCGTAATAATTTTCAAAATGCGCGGAATATTCCAAAAGTTCGCCGCGGGATATCATCTCTTCGAAGCGCGGCTTCGATACAAAGAAGTAATCGGTGCCGTCCTTTTCGCCTTCGCGCGGGGCGCGCGTAGTGCACGAAACGCTTTCGCAAAGCGCGGGGCACACTTCAAACATCTTTTTTATTACCGTGCCTTTACCTACGCCCGAAGGTCCTGATATCACGGCGAGCACGTTCCTTTTTATTTTATTCAACGTTCTGCACCTGCTCGCGTATTTTTTCTATTTCGTTTTTAAGCTCCAGTCCGCAGCGCGTTATGGTTATGTCGTTGCTCTTGGAGCATATGGTATTTGTTTCCCTGTTGAATTCCTGAACGAGGAAGTCGAGCTTTCTGCCGACAACGGGCGATTTGCATATTTCCCTGAACTGCTCTATGTGCGATTTAAGGCGCGTAAGCTCTTCGTCTATGTTCGATTTATCGGAAAAGAGAGCGACTTCGGTCAAAAGCTTGCCCTCGTCCACGTTGACGCCCTCGAGGTATTTTTTCATTTTCTCTTCCAGGCGCTGCCTATAATCCTGAGCAACCATAGGAGCGCGGGCGGCAACTTCGCCTACAAGCCTTTCTATGGTGTCCATTCTGGAAAGCATGTCCGCCTTGAGCTTTTCGCCCTCGGTAAGCCTCATCGCGTTGAGATTTTCGAGCGCGGCTGAAAGAGCGCATTCAAGCGCGGATATGAGTTCGTCGTCCGCGCCCTGAGTTTCCTCGCGCACGACTACGTCGGGCATTCGCAGAAGAGAGGTTGCTGTAAGGTCGAACGGAATGTCGGGCGAAATGCTGCAAAGCCGCTTTGCAGCGGATATATAAGAGAGCGCCGCACCCTCGTCAAGGCTGAGCGTTTTAAGTTTTTCGCGCTTGTCCGTAAGGCTTACGTATACGTCGGCATGACCGCGGGTGAGCTTTTCGCGTATTCTTGCGCGCATCACCTCTTCGTAGGCGGCAAAATTTTTGGGGCATTTGAGCGATGCGTCCAGATAGCGGTTGTTTACCGTTTTGATTTCAACGGAAAGTTCTATTCCGCCCTCTTTGTATTCACCCCTGCCGTAACCTGTCATGCTGAGCATAAACGCTACCCCTTAAAAAAATTATTCCTGCTTTAATTTTAAACGCGCGGGCGGTTTTTTAACCGCCGTGCGCACAAAATTATAACCCACGCATTATTGCATATTACATTATATCAAAACGCAACAAAAATTACAAGCGGTTTAAAGCTTTACGCAAACTTTTAAAAGTATTTTTAAGCGTTCAGTAATCTGCCCTGCCGTCTTCGGCGATGCCGCGCACGCGCGAAGCTACCAGGCGGCAACCCGTCTGCGGAGAGGTTTCGAACAGCGTTACGGGGCGGCAGGATGTTGCCAGCTCGCCCGAGGTTTCGGCAAAGTAAGCCGTGCGCCCCGCGCACATAACTACGGGAACGCCGTAAAGATAGGCATAAGCGCGCGCAAGCAGCGGCGGAATGTAACCGTCGCCCTGCTCCATGACAGCCGCCACCACGTTGCAGCCGCAAGCCGACAGCGCGCGCAGGCTTTCGGGGAAATACAAATCGTTTTCCACGCATACGCCCACCTTGTATCCGCCCATCTGGTAAAGACCGAGGCTGGCGCCGCTTTTGAAATCTTCGCCGTCGAGTACGTGGTTCATATCCGATATACCCAAAAGCTTGCCGCGGTAAGAAACCGCCGCAGACTTGCGCAAAAGCCCGCGAGAACGCGTTCTGCAACCGCATACCGCTCCGCAGGAAAATGCGCGCGAAAGGCGGGCAGCTTCTTCAAACTTTTCCGTTTTGCCGGAAAGCTCGCTCTGATAATCGACCTCGCCCAGCCAGCCGAAACCGAACAGGGCGAGGTCGCATTCGGGCAGGCGTTCAGCCGCGCCCGTAACAACGCATACTTTCATACCTTACCATTGTATTGCGCGCGCAATTTTTTTGTGTGCAGAAAAACTTAAGCAAAGTTACCGTGCGAAAGCAAAAAATAAGCGGACATAAGAATAAAAACAATAAAACAGGTAAATTTGCGCGGCTCGGCGCATACAATATGTTGCTATGAAAAAAATTGTTACGCTTTTGATTGCCGCAGCGGTCGGGTTTTCCGTACTGCCCGCGGCGGCGTGCGCGGACAAAACCGAGCGCACCAGTTACAAAATAACCGCGGAATATGACGCAACGAACGGCATTCTGACTGCTGACTGCACAGTAAATTACTACAATGCGGGCAGCAGCACCGAAGAACTTAAATTCAACCTTTACGGCAACGCGTACAGGGAAGGCGCGCTTTATAAGCCCGTTTCCGACGAGCTTTTCAAAAAGGCGTATTACAACGGTTCGAGCTACGGTGGAATGGAAGTTACGGAGGTCGACGGCGCTTCAAGCTGGAGCGTCGGCGGCGAAGACGAAAACATTCTGGAAGTAAAGCTTGAAAAGCCGCTTGAAAGCGGAAAGTGCGCAGAAATTACCATAAGTTATTCATTGACCCTTGCCGAAGTAAACCACCGCACGGGCATAACCAAACATACCGTAAACCTTGGCAACTTCTACCCTTCGGCTTGCGTGCGCGACGGCGAAACCTTCCTCGAATGCGCATATTACAGCGACGGAGACCCGTTTGTATCAGATTGCGCCGACTATATGGTGGAAATAACCGTACCAGCGGGCTATACGGTTGCGGCGGGCGGGCAGCTTTGCGGCAACAGCGGCAACACTTACAGCTATTCGCTTGAGAACGCGCGCGACTTTGCAATGGTGCTTTCCGACGAGTTCAAAAAGACAGCCAAGGAAGTTGACGGCGTCGACGTGGCTTACTACTACTATGACGACGAAAATGCAGAAAAAAAGCTTGAAACCGCCGTAGAAAGCCTTGAATGGTTTGAAGATACGTTCGGAGATTATTCATACCCCTGCCTTGCGGTAGTGCAGACGGGTTTTGCCGCGGGCGGAATGGAATACCCCGCGCTTACGATGATTAACGGCGGGCTTTCCGACGAGGATGCAACCTACGCCATTGTGCACGAAAACGCGCACCAGTGGTGGTATGCGATGGCGGGAAGCGACCAGATAAACTGCGCCTGGCAGGACGAAGGGCTTGCCGAATACAGCTCGCTTATGTTCTTTGAAAGCCACCCCGATTACGGTTTTACTCGCACGGGGCTCATAAACGCCGCAACGCAGGAATACCGCGCGTATTTCAGCGTATACAACCAGATTTTCGGGAACGCCGACACGACTATGACGAGACACCTCAAGGACTTTGTAAGCGATTACGAGTACGTGAACATAGCCTATAACAAGAGCCTTATCATGTTCGATACTCTGCGCACGTCAATAGGCGACGACAGGTTTGTTGAGGGGCTTAAAAATTATTTTGCGAGTGCAAACGGCAGGCGCGCCACGCCCGAAGAGCTTATTTCTTCATTCCGAAGCACAGGCGTGGACGTTGACGGATTTTTTGAAAGCTTCATTGAAGGGAAAATAATTTTATAGTACCATATTCCTTCGGTTTTTGCCATAATGAAAGCCGCGGGGCGCAAAATTGCGCCCCGCGGCTTTACTGTAACACGTTATTTAAGGCATATATGCGGGTCAATTGAAAATGATTTACTCTTTGCCCGCCCGCTTTTTATCTTTATTTGTTACAACTACGACCAGAACAATGCCCACAACGATTGCAACCACGGAAACAGTTATGGCAGTCGCCGCAACAATAACCACTATACCCGTAAATATTTCCATTCCTCCGCCGTAATCGGGGTCTGTAATTTCATACTCTTCGAACGAAAGAGTAAATCGCAGCTTGTCGCCGCTTTGACAGGTAAACTCCTTGAGATATTTGCCGCTGACATCCTTGCCGTGCGTGGAATTTATTATGTTATATTCGGTTTCTATTTGCACGTCCGTACCGCTCAGCTTTACCCAGCCGGTATCGGCAGCAAAGTCGCTGCCGAAATAATACCTTTCGTATCCGTTCGCCATCTGTATCGTAGGATAC
>NXNN01000027.1_pt1 | contig 31626 bp, 30 predicted proteins | sample 2041041 | NCBI WGS metagenome assembly NXNN01 (sample SAMN07660617, study PRJNA407663) | chicken gut metagenome | isolation source: caecum content treated with Lincosamide | host: Gallus gallus domesticus | place: Czech Republic: Brno | collected 2016 | reverse complement strand
AAATCGTATTGCTTTTCGCATTTTATACAGGCGAAGGATATAGAGGCAATCGTGCTTGACGACATACGGACGATGGCACAAAGAATTGTCCTTGACGAAAAGGCTATCCGCGAAGATTTTATAAGGCACAACGCAGAGCTTGCCGATAAAGCAGTTAAGTCTGCCAAAAAAGATTTACAGATAAAGCGTAAGCGAACCGAAGAATTATCCCGACTGATGCAAATTGCATATGAAGACAGGCTGAAAGGTAAAATGCCGGAGGATATTTGTATCAGTTTCATACAGAAATATTCCGATGAACAGAAAAGGCTTGAAAACGAAATAGCAGAGCTGGAAACACGGCTTACTGAAACGACGAACACGATACGGAGCGCGGATGACTTTATACGAAACATCAAGAAGTATCTCGAAGCGCCGGAACTTACCCGCGAGATGTGCTACGAATTGATAGACCGAATAATAGTCGGCGGTCATCCGAAACATACAGGCAAAGAGCGCGAAATAGATATCGTCTATAAAGTCGATATTGCTTCCGTTCTGTGTCATAAACTTAAAAAATAGCGAAAAGCGTATGGGTTTAACAGACTCATACGCTTATTTCTGCCTTTTGTTCCCCTTGTCGATAGTGTCCATAAAGATAGGTTACAACGGTAGGAGGGAACAAGCAAGCCGTACAAAAGTATATCCAAAACCAAGAGAAAGAGGATTTGATTTCAGCACAAATCAGTATGGTGGAGTATTATGACCCGTTTGAGCAGTGTCTGAAATCAAATCTGAAGAAATAAAATGACGGATTGCTTGTGTGCGGTAGGCGGGTTAAAATCGGTGCTCAAGCACCGTGCCGGTATTCTCGCCCTTTAGGGCTTCTTAAAGCCCCCACCTTTAGTGGGGGATAGTTCTTTCATTTCACGTTGATGCCCAGCGCGCGCAAAAACGCTGCCGCATGGAGTGCGCTCACCGTCGCGCCCCGCAGCTCGTGCAAGTCCTGCGAAAGAGGACGCCCGTAAGGTCGCAGTCGGTCAGATCGACACCCTTGAAGGGCGTTCCGTACAGTTCCGCCCGCGCGAGGCGGACTTTTTGCAGTTCCAGCCCCTTGAGCTTGCAGTTGGAAAGAGACGCGTCGGCGAGGTCGCATTCAAAAAAACGCGCCGCGCGGAATTTCACCTCGCTGAAATTTGCGTAGGAAAAATTGCTCTGTTCGACGCGAGCATCCGCAAAATACCCCTCCGAAAAGTCGGCTCCCATCCCTTTGCAGCCGCAAAGAATTGCGCGGCGGAAGGATGCCCCGCGCAGAGTTGCACCCGAAAAGTCGCAGTTTTCAAAAAACGTATCGCAAAAATCGGCACGGCGAAAGGAGGCGGAGGTGAATTTACAGCCGACAAACGTTACGCCCGCAAATTCAAGCCCCGCCAAATCGCGGCGGGAAAAATCGCAGGATAGGAACGCGGCGTTCTCCGTGCGCTCCTCCAATGCGGGCGCTGTATTTCTGTACTCATTGGGCTGCTGCGGCAGTTCGGGAGAAAGAATTTTCATGGTATCCATTATAGACGCGAACAATTCGTTTGTCAAGGAGGAAAAAAGGGCGCGCGACGTGTAACGGGCTTTTCTTTTTTTAGAAAAAGCGGCCGAATGCTTGCCGTTTGTTCCCGCCTATGTTATGATTATAGTGGAAGAGGAGGGATTGCAATGGATCCGCAGGAGATAAAAGAACGGATAATCGGCAAGGCGCGCTCTCTCGGGGTGAATCTCATCCGCACCTGTACCGTTCAAAAGTGGGAGGAGATCCCGTTGCAACCGCGGGAATTTTGGCCCCAGAGCATTTGGCCTTGGGTAAAGAGCGTGATCGTTTTGGGGATACCGCTGTTTTCGCCGATGGTTGCCACAACGCCTTCTATGGTCTATCAGGAACTGTACGATACGAGCAACCGCGTTCTTGACGACTGCGCCTACCGCCTTACCAATTATATCGTTGCAGAGCTGGGATTGCGGGCGGTTTATTTCCCTCGCGATTGTTATTACGGGATAAGGGAATTGCTGGCTCGTCCGGCGGCTGCCTTTTCTCATGTGTTGGCGGGGTACTATGCGGGAATGGGTACGATCGGGGACAGTCATAACCTGCTCACGCCCGAGTTCGGGCCGCGCCTGCGCATCGTATCGGTTTTGACGGATGCTCCCGTTCCGCCCGACGCTATGTTGCAAAAAAATCTTTGTCTGCATTGCAGAAAGTGCCTGAAAAATTGCCCGTCGCATGCATTCAGCGAGGACGGAGGGGCGATATATCGGATGGATAAATCCGCCTGTACAAAATACCATATTCTTCTGCAAGAGCAAAAACATTGGCCGTGCGGCGTTTGTTTGAACGTCTGCCCCGTGGGGGAAGACAGAAAAGCGTATGCGGCGGGAAAACAGGTGACGGAAGAGGGCGTTCGGCATTGCGGTATTTACGGTTCATAGCAAGGAAACGGCATTTTTTCGCGGCCTTGTGCCGTTGTATGGTTTGGCGCGGATGCGACAGGTTGACTTTTTCCGACAAAAAGTGTATGATAAAAGCGAATAACAGGGGCGCGCTCTGTGCGCGCCCGGTACGGTGATTTGTATGAAAAAGACGCTCTTGAAAAACTATGCAAAACTCATCGCGCGGGTGGGCGCGAACATCCAAAAGGGGCAGCGCGTCGTGATAACGGCGCAGCTCGACCAGCCGCAGTTCGTCTGCACGCTCGTGGAGGAATGTTACCTTGCCGGCGCGGCGGACGTGCGCGTCGAGTGGCAGGATCAGCGGCTGGAAAAACTCGCTTCCAAATTCGAAACGGTCAAGGAACTCGCCTCCGTTCCGTACTGGCAGGAGCAGAAGCTCGCATACAATGCAGAAACCCTTCCCGTCACCATCAAACTTCTCTCCGCTGACCCCGACGGCATGCGCGGCGCGGACAGGGAAAAACTGACCCTCGCCTCGATGGCACGGCTCGCCATCACCAAACCCTATTCCGACCGCATGACCAACCGCCACCAGTGGTGCGTGGCGGCGGTGCCCTCCGTCGGCTGGGCGAAAAAGATTTTTCCCGAAGAACGGGCAAATTCGGCGGTGGAGCGGCTTTGGGAGCTGATTTTGGAAACATCCCGCGCGGACGGGAAAGACCCGCTCACCGACTGGATGTGGCACAACCGCGCCCTGCGCGACAAGTGCGACAAGATCAACGCGCTCGGCCTTGCGTCCCTCGAATACAGGAGCGCGAACGGCACAAACCTCAAAGTCGGACTGATCGAAAAGGCGCAGTTCATCGCGGGCAAAAAGAGCACGGTCGACGGCAAGTATTTCAACCCGAACATCCCCACCGAGGAGTGCTTCACCACGCCCAAGCGCGGGCAGGCGGAGGGCATCGTCTACGCCGTCAAGCCGCTCTCCTACGGCGGCGAACTCATCGAAGATTTTTGGATCCGCTTCGAGGAGGGCAGGGCGGTCGCCTGCGGCGCCAAGAAAAATCAGGAGCTGCTCGAAAAAATCATCCATATGGACGAGGGCGCGGCGTACCTGGGCGAGTGCGCGCTCGTGCCGTACGATTCGCCCGTCAACCGCACGGGCATCCTCTTCTACAATACCCTGTTCGACGAAAACGCCTGCTGTCACCTCGCGCTCGGCAGGGGGTACAGCAACACCATCGTCGGGTTCGAAAATTACACCAAGTCGGATTTTGCCGAAATGGGCGTCAACGATTCGTCCGTACACGTCGATTTCATGGTCGGCGCGGAGGACTTGCAGATCACGGGCGTCACGAAAAAGGGCGAACGTGTGCCTGTTTTTGAGAACGGCACCTGGGCGGCGGCGCTCCGCTGATAGGAGGATACGATGCAGAAAACGGTTCTGATGAATTATGCGAAGTTGTTGGCGCGCGCGGGGCTGAACGTGCAGAAGGGGCAGGAGGTCATCATCTCCGCCGAGCTTGACCAACCCGAATTTGTTTCGCTCGTCGCGGAGGAATGCTACCGCGCGGGCGCGGCGAAGGTGCGCGTGGAGTGGACGCACCAGCCGCTCGATAAAATTTCGGCGGAATACCGCTCGGAGGAGGTTCTGGGCGAGGTGCTCCCGTGGCAGGAGGAAAAGCTGCGCGAGGAAACGAAAACGCTGCCCGCGCGGCTGTACCTGGAAAGCAGCGACCCCGACGGCATGAGCGGCATCGACGAGGAAAAGTATTCCCGCGCGCGGCAGGCTCGGCTGAAGATCACCAAGCCATACCGCGACGAAATGGAGAACAAATACCAGTGGTGCATTGCGGCGGTCGCGGGCAGGAACTGGGCGAAAAAGGTGTTCCCGAAGGCAGCTTCCGCCGCGGCGGCGGAGGAAAAGCTGTGGGAGGCGATCTTAAAATGCTCCCGCGCCTACGAGGGCAACCCGCTCGCCAACTGGCAGGCGCACAACGAGGAGCTTGCCGCGCGGTGCGCCTATCTGAATAATCTGGGACTCGTATCCCTCGAATACAAGAGCTCCAACGGCACCGACCTCAAAGTCGGGCTGATGGAGCAGGGGCTCTTTATGGGCGGCGGCGAAACCACGCTTACGGGCGTGTATTTCAACCCGAATATCCCCTCGGAGGAGTGCTTCACCACGCCCATGCGCGGGCAGGCGGATGGCATCGTGTATTCCACCAAGCCGCTCTCCTACCAGGGTAAGCTCATCCGCAATTTCTCCATCCGGTTCGAAGGGGGGCGGGCGGTCGAGGCGCACGCGGCTTCGGGCGAGGCGGCGCTCAAAAAGATGATCGCCATGGACGAGGGCGCGGCGTATCTCGGCGAATGCGCGCTCGTGCCGTACGATTCGCCCATCAGCCGCAGCAAGACCCTCTTCTATAATACCCTCTTCGATGAAAACGCCTCCTGCCACTTTGCGCTCGGCAGGGGATTCACCAACTGCGTGAAGGGCTACGAAAATTATTCGGACGAGCAGCTCAAGGCGATGGGGGTCAACGATTCGATGATCCACGTCGATTTCATGATCGGCACCGACGATCTGAACATCACGGGCATAACCGGGAGCGGCGAGCGCGTTCCCATCTTCCGCGAGGGGAATTGGGCGTTTAAGGCGTAAGCGGCGGTTCCGTGCAAAAAAAAGATCGGCAAAGGTTCTGCCGGTTCTGGAAAACAAAAGAAAGGGTTGTCTGATATGGAGCAAAATATTGCAGAAGAAAAGGCTGCGGAAGCCGCGCGGGGAAACGGCGCGCAGGGAAATGTCGTTCCGCCCGAAAACGGCGAACGGGAGAGCGGCTCGGCGGCAGAAATCACCGCGCAGGAAAACGGCGCGGGCGAAGGCGGTACGGGCGGGAAAAAGAAATTTTGGCACAAGGTTTGGAATTATGTCAAAGCGATCGTTCCGGGCGTTGCGCTGTGTGCGGTCATCGCCGTACCCGCATGGTTTTTGGGAAAGCTTGTCCCCGTCATCGGCAGTGCCGTATTTGCCATTGTCATCGGCATGATCATCGCCTTTTTCCGGCGTCCGAAATGGCTGGAAGGCGGCATCCGTTTCACCTCGAAAAAGGTGCTGCAGGGGAGCATCGTATTTCTCGGGTTCGGCATGAATTTTATAACCGTGCTGGAGGTCGGAGGAAACTCCGTTCTCATTATCCTCTCTACGATCGCAACGTCGCTCATTGTTTCCTTTGCGATGAGCAGGTTGCTCAAAGTCCCCGCCGGCACGGCAACGCTCGTCGGGGTCGGTTCGTCCATTTGCGGCGGCTCGGCGATCGCTGCAACGGCGCCCGTTATCCGCGCAAAGGATAGCGAAGTCGCCACATCCATCTCGGTGATCTTCCTCTTCAACGTTATTGCCGCATTCACCTTTCCCGCAATCGGTCAGGCGCTCGGCATGAGCGATACGGGGTTCGGCATGTGGGCGGGCACGGCGATCAACGATACTTCGTCCGTCGTGGCGGCAGGGCAGAGCTGGGAGAGCATCACGGGCAGGGATACGGCGCTGAACTATGCGACGATCGTCAAACTTACGCGAACGCTGGCGATCATCCCGATAACGCTTGCGCTGGCGGTGTGGCAGCTGATCCGGACGCGCCGTGCGGCAAAGGCAGAGGGCGGCGAAGCGGGTGCTTTTTCCTTCAGCTTTGTCAAAGTGTTCCCGTGGTTCGTGATCTTTTTCCTCCTTGCGGCGGTAGTGAATACCTGGCTGTTTCCCGCGGTCGGGGTAGGTTCAAACGTTTCGGGCGTATTGTCGGATGTCGGCAAGTTTATGATAACGCTCGCCATGGCGGCGATCGGACTGAACACGAACGTTGTTAAACTGGTTCGCAGCGGCTGGAAACCCATTCTGCTGGGATTTACCTGTTGGGTGGCGATCGCCTGCGTAAGCATCGGCGTGCAGCTTGCTCTCGGTATGTGGTAAACTCCCTCGCAGTCGGTAAAGCAAGTCTGCATATAGAAAAGCGCGCGCAGCTATAACGGCGCGCTTTCGCGGCAGCTACGTTACCCGAAAAGGATATTTTTTTTGGATTCGGAAAGCAATTCATCCGGGCATACTAAAAGGAGAGGCTGTTCAGCCTCTCCTTTTTGTAAATGCCGATATGTCTCAAAATATATCGGACGTATCGTCCGTTTCGGTGCATTTCTGCCGTGCAAACGCCAGCACCGCGCCGTTCAGACGGCTGATTTTCGCGGCGATTTCCTCTTCGGGCGCGGGTTGGCTTGCGCGCAGCCAATCGGCGATGAGACCGACCGACCCGGACAGGATGTAGGTGAACAGGCTCTCCGCTTCGCCGCGCGGCAGGGTCGGCGCCGTGCGCTCGAAACCGCCTCCGCGCTCTCGGCGGAATTAGGGGAGGGGTTCACCGTGCTCACCCTGCAGGAGAACAAGAGCGTCGCCACGGCGGAGAGCTACTGCGAAAAGGTGTCCGTCATCGCGGCGGTGTTCCCCATGTTCTTCATCCTCGTCGCCGCGCTCGTCGTCATGACGACGATGACCCGCATGATCGAGGAGGAGCGCGCAATCATCGGTTGCCTGCGCTCCCTCGGCGCGGGCGACGGCAAAATTTTATTCAAATATCTGTTCATGGCGGCGGTGTGCTGTCTCGTCGCCGCGGCGCTCGGCTTTGCGCTCGGGCTTACGGCTTTGCCCGCGGCGATTTTGCTCGCCTTCGACACGGTGTTCTTCCTGCCCGCCGCCGCGGGCGCGCTTCATCCGCTCATGGGCATCGTATCCGCCGCCGCGATGTTTGCCGTCGTCCTTGCGGTCACGGCGGGGGTGTGCAAGGGCCGCCTGCGCGAACAGCCGGCGCAGCTGCTCGTGCCGCGCGCGCCGAAGCCGGGCAAGCGCATCCTGCTCGAGCGGGTCAGGTTTGTGTGGGATCGGCTCTCCTTCAAATATAAATCGAGCATCCGCAACATCTTCCGCTATAAAAAGCACCTCGTCATGACCGTCGTTTCCGTCGCCGGCTCCACGGCGCTCGCCTTTGCGGGCTTCGGGCTGTGGAACGTTTCCGAAGCGGTGGACGGCGGCACCTTCGCTGGATTTCAGGATTCGCTCAAACCCATCTCCTTCGTCGTCATCGCCTTCGCGCTGCTGCTGTGCGTGTTCGTCATCTATAATCTGACCAACATGAACATCGGGGAGCGCAAGCGGGAGATCGCCACGCTCGCCGTGCTCGGCTACCGCGGAAGGGAAATTCTCGGCTATATCTATCGGGAGATCATGATGATGGCGGCGGGCGCCGCGCTCGGAGTGGGGCTGGGCTGTGCGCTGGTGCAATGCGTGTTGGTATACCTGGATTTCGGCTCCCTCGCCGACGTGCAGCGGTACTCGTATCTGGCGAGCTTTTTCCTCGTCTTGCTCTTCGCGGGCGTTACCGACCTTCTGCTCATCCGCAAAATTCTCCGCATCGACATGGCGGAATCGCTCAAGGCGAACGAATAAATTTTTTTCGGTCGAAAGCCAAACAAAAAAGCGCGCCGCAAAGGCGCGCTTTTTGTCACGGTTAAACGTACAGCTTCGCTTTTTTGAAATGGCTGAAGAGTACGACGCACAGCACCGCGGCTGCGACATCGACGCCCATCGCCAGCCACGGCCCCGCGAACACGGAGAGGATGAGCACCGCGATGCCGAGCACCATGTTCCCGAAAATGACGATCAGCATAGGGATGCTGTTTTTCACCGCCTGCGTTTCGTTCGTCCAGTCGTATTTGGGGTATTTATAGTTCAGGAAGCTGCCCAAAAGCGCGGTGAATGCGGAGTATAAAACCGCCGTCAGCAGCAGCGCCGCCCAGCCGAATATGCCCGCGCCCAGCTTTATCCCGAAGATGACGGCAAACACCAAACCGGCGGCGCAGTCGCACAGGAAGGTCGGAAACGCCTTCGCGAGCAATATCTGCCGCGCCGAAACGGGCAGGGAAAAGAGCAGTCCGCGCGAACTCCCCTCCAGAGAGAGAGCCGAAGCGGCGGGGCAGGACATGCCGATGAAGAGCATCATAAACCCCGCGCCCATCGGCGCGAGTATCGCTTTGAATGTTGCTAATTCCTCGGCGGGAATTTCAAAGACGGTTTGAAGGTCGATAAACGCCAGCGCTACCCCGAAGATAATGAGCAGCAGCGCCCCGCATACCCCGTTCAGAAGGTAGCCCGAATGGGAGAACAGCCGCTTGAGTTCCTTTTTGGCGAGCGCGCCGAACGCGGAGGAACTCTTCACGTCCTTCGCCTTGTATCCCGCGCGCACACCGCGGCTCAACAGCGCGGTGTTGATCTTTTCGTAGAAGCACGCGACGACGATCACGAACAGAGCCGCCGCGGCGAGGGAGATGCCCGCAAAGGCGAACACGCCCCAAACGGCGCTCGAAAGGGTCATGTCTACGAGCATTGCGGGTGGATAGATCTTTCCGACAAGCATCCCGAACAGGGCAGACATGTCCGCTTCGCCGTTCGCGCTCGCGCTGAAGGAGAAGGAAAAACTCGCGATCATCACGCCGACGAACAGCGCGATGCCCAGAATGCTCTGCAGCAGGTTCTTGAACCGCATCCGCGCCGTCAGAGCGGCGATGAGGGTGCTCAACGCCGCGCTCACCGCCAGGGGGAGCAGGGGCGTCGTGAGTACGGAGAGAAGGATGGTTCCGAACGCGCCGAGGGAAAATCCGTCGAAGATGAAATACACGACGGTCACAGGCACCGCCACGGCGAGCGCGAACGCGAGGTTCACGACGTACGAGCACAGCATCCGCGCCAGCACCACCTGCCAGCGGGGAATGGGCAGGCTCATCACCGTGTCGTGGTCTTTGGTCGCAAAGAGGATGGAACTGCCCTGGAACAGGGTAAACGCGAAGATGATGACGGAGGAGAGCGCCACGACGAGCGCGGGCAGGTTTTTGCCCAGCCCCTGCGCGCAGAACCCGACGGCGATCATGGCGGCGTAGAAGAGGATCACCGCCCCGACGACGGCAAGCGCGACGATTCCGCCCGCCGTTTTGCGCTTTTCCTTCGCGTCGCCCGAGTTCTTCGCGCGGTTGATTCCCGTCAGCCCCATCAGCTGAATTTTTAACAGGAGCGGCCATTTAGCGTGCATCGTTTTCGAGCACCTCCATGAATACCGATTCGAGGCTCTCGTCGCCGCGCACGTCCTCGATGTTTCCGCTCGCGATCAGCTTGCCGCCCTTGATGATGGCGATCTTGTTGCACAGCTTTTCCGCCACGTCCAGAACGTGGGTGGAAAAGAAGATGGCGGAGCCTGCCGCGCACATCTGGCGGAACACCTCTTTGAGCTTGAACGCCGCCTCGGGGTCAAGCCCCACGAACGGCTCGTCGAGCACCATCAGCTTCGGTTCGTGCAGCAGCGCGCCGATGATGGCGAGCTTCTGCTTCATGCCGTGCGAATAGGCGGAAACGAGCGATCCTAAATCGCCCGCAATGCGGAACATGTCCGCGTATTTGTCGATGCGCTCCCTGCGCTTGTCGCGCGGCACCTCGTACACGTCGCCCATAAAGTTGAGGTACTGGATGCCCGTCAGATATTCGTACAGATCGGGGTTGTCGGGGATGTACGCCGTCAGCGATTTGCACAGAACGGGCTTTTCCTTTACGGAATTGCCGTCGATGAAAATTTCGCCCTCGTCGAAGCCGAGGATGCCCGTCAGCGCGCGCAGGGTGGTCGTCTTGCCCGCGCCGTTCTGCCCGATGAACCCGTAAATGTCGCCCGCGCACACGTCGAGCGACAAATCGTCCACCGCCACCTTCGCGCCGTAGCGCTTGGTGAGGTGCCTGATCTCCAAAACTTTGTTGTCCATAGAATCTCCTGTCTTTCGCCGCCGTTTTATCGGCAAGCGGTTTCTCCTATCATAGTATCACACGCGCGTATGCTTGTCAACCGTATTGAACAAACTCATGTCTGCGCATAAAAGCAATTGCCGATGGACGTTTACACGCAGGCGGCAAGGTGCCTTTGACGATTGATAAACCGCAGTTTTAGACATGTGCAAGGGTCGATCGCGTCCGTGAGGAGCAAAGACTTTTGCTATGCGGCGGCGCTCTTACCGCAACGAACCCGCGCCTTTCTTACACTCCCGTCTCTAACGAACCCGCGCCTTTTTTACTCTCCCGTCTCTAACGAACCCGCGCCTTTCTTACTCTCCCGTCTCTAACGAACCCGTGCCTTCTTTACTCTCCTGTCCCTTTCGGCGGTGTTTGTATGAATATCCCATATCGGGATATTTTTATTATACCAAAATGGTATAATATTGTCAAATAATTTTGGTAAAAAAAGTATTGTGATGCGTTTGAAAGAATTGCGAAAGAGCAGGGGGATTTCCCAGCTCAAACTCGCCATCGATCTGAATATGAATCAAAACAGTATCAGCCGTTATGAAACCGGGGAGCGGGAGGCGGATTATGCCACGCTCATTCTGTTTGCCGACTATTTCGACGTATCCGTCGATTATCTGCTGGGGCGCACGGACAACCCGAAGGTCAACCGATAGGGCAATATTGCAAGGAAAAGAAAAAGACCGCGGCAAACGATTGCCGCGGCTTTCATTTTGCGGTATAATGATACGGAAAGAAATAGCGGAGGATATGCCGATGAAATATGTAGCGGTAGGCAATTATAAACTCCCCGCAATCGCGGTGGGGTGCATGGGGCTTGCGGGCGCCGAAGAAAAACAGCAGAGGGAGTTCGTTTCCGCCGCGCTCGGTGCGGACTTGAACTTTTTCGACCATGCGGATATTTACGGCGGCGGCGAGTGCGAAAGCGCGTTCGGAAGGGCGGTCAAGGCGCTGAAGATCCCGCGCGACAAGCTCGTTTTGCAGTCCAAATGCGGCATCGTACCCGGCAAAATGTACGATTTTTCCAAGGAACACATCGTCGAGGCTGTGAACGGCTCGCTCAAACGGTTGGGCACCGATTACCTCGATCTGCTCCTGCTGCACCGCCCCGACCCGCTGTTCGAGCCGGACGAGGTGGCGGAGGCGTTCGACGAATTGGAGGACGCGGGCAAGGTGCGCGCGTTCGGCGTTTCCAATATGCACCCGTATCAGATCGAGCTGTTAAAGAGCCGCATCGGTCAGGCGATCGTCGCCGACCAACTGCAGTTTTCGGCGGCGCACGCGGGCATGGTCTCCTGCGGCATGGAGGTCAACATGCTCACCGCGGGCGCTCCCTCGCACGACGGGTATATTCTGGACTACTGCCGTTTGAAGGAGATCGCCGTGCAGGCGTGGTCGCCTTTCCGCTACGGGTTTTTCGAGGGCGTCTTTTTGGACGACCCGAAATTTGAAAAGCTGAACGGGGTGCTCGCGCGCCTCGGCGAAAAGTACGGCGTTTCCAAATCGGCAATCGCGGCGGCGTGGATTTTGCGCCACCCCGCGAAGATGCAGGTCGTCACGGGCACGTCGAAGGCGGCGCGCCTGTTGGAGATCGCGGCGGGCGCAGACGTCGTTCTCACGCGCGAAGAGTGGTACGAAGTCTATCTCGCCGCGGGCTACATGCTGCCGTAGTTTTACGAGAACGTATTCGAGAAAACAGGACAAAAAGGAGAATGCTATGCGTTTGGTCGTTGCGAGCGGCAACAAGGGAAAGCTGCGCGAAATTGCAGAGATATTGAAGGATTACGACGTCGTTTCCATGCAGGCGGCTGGGTTTGCGGGCGACGTGGAGGAAACGGGCAAGACGTTCGAGGAAAACGCGCTCATCAAGGCGCGGGCGGTGTGCAAAGCATTGAATCTGCCTGCCCTGGCGGATGATTCGGGGCTGTGCGTGGACGCCCTGGGCGGCGCGCCCGGCGTGTACAGCGCGCGCTTCTGCGGCCGCCACGGCGACGACGCGGCGAATAACCGCCTGTTGCTCGAAAAATTGCAGGGCGTGCCCGACGGGGAGCGGGGTGCGTACTTTGAAAGCTGCGTCGCCGTGTGCTTCCCCGACGGGCGGGAAGTGACCGCTTCTGGCAGGACGTACGGCAAAATTTTGCACCGCGCGGAGGGGGAGGGCGGCTTCGGCTACGACCCGCTGTTTCTGAGCGAAGAACTGGGCAAGAGCTTCGGGATTGCTTCGGCGGAGGAGAAGAACGCCGTTTCCCACCGCGGCAAGGCGATCAGAGCCATCGCGGAGAAATTGAAAGAGTTATGAAGACGTTCGTCATCCTCTCCGACACCCACCGCAACACAAAGCCGCTGGATAAAATCGCGACGGTGCTCGCCGAGTGCGACTATATCATTCATCTTGGAGACATGGCGGGCGACGCGCGCGAACTCATGCGCGACTACCCCGAAAAGACGTACGTCATCGCGGGCAACAACGATTTTTGGGGCGGCGAAAGCGAAATCGTGCTCGACGCGGAGGGACGGCGCATTTTCGCCTGCCACGGTCACCGCTACGGGGTGAAGGGGAGCACCGAAAACCTCGTACGGGCGGCGAAGGAGCGGCTGTGCGACATCGCGCTCTACGGTCACACCCATATCCCCGACGTGCATGAGGAAGAAGGAGTTTTGGTCATCAACCCCGGCTGCATGACGCTGTACTCCCCGCGCAAGACCTATTGCTATCTTGTAATCGCGGGTAAAAAGGCGGTGCCGACCATCGTCGATCTGTGATAAATCGGCGTTTTTTCGTTCCGCTTTATCGAATAATTGTTAAAGCAAACAAGTATAGCGGGCGGGAGTTTCTCCGAGTGGGCGAAAATTATATAAAAAAATAAATTTTCGGAAAAAGCCCCCGAAATCGTTTTACTTTTTTTAAAAATAATGTATAATAGATTATGCTGTTTTACAGGGAAACCGTACAGGCAGCAACGAGGTGTAGCGCAGTTTGGTAGCGCGCTTGGTTAGGGACCAAGAGGTCGTGGGTTCAAGTCCCGTCACCTCGACCAAAAAAAGGCATTGCATTTTTGCAATGCCTTTTTTGTATAGTAAAACCCGCAAATCGTCCGCATGTATGAGAGAGGCGTTGCTGATGAAGAAAAAGCGCAGAAGCGAAGGCAATAACAATAAGGCAAAAAAGAGGGGGAAAAGCAAGGATAGAAAAGAGCAAAAAATAATGAAAGAGGTTTTAAGTTATAGCGGAATGTTTACACAAAAACCCGTTTGCGGGCGGCGGGTAACAGTCGCATGACTGTCAGGTCGTCATAAGCGCGGCTTGCGCGCCGCTGGTAGTATTAGGGCTAACAGCCCGAAAATGAAAGACCTCCGGATTTGGCGGTGGATATTTATTCTGTAATAATTCTTTAATTGGCATAATATTCATAAAGTCAGGTCATGTCCCGCCCGACCTGCGAAATTAAGCCCGCAGGCAGATACCCGTTCGCAAAAGGAGCGCGACGCCTATGCAGAGTGGCAGGCGGAACACCGGCAAAGGTACAGCGAACAGCAGTATTTCAACCAAGCCAAGCAGACGCTCGGGAGCGCAATGCCGTACAAAGATATCGGCGCGTTCCGTCGTTCATACCGCTCGAAAGAGGGTAGCTTTGCACATCAAAGAAGCCATAATCTGATACGGGATTATAAGCAGTTGCAAAGTTATCGTGAAGAATTGGGCAGGGCGAGTTTGCCGAAAACTCTTGAAAATTATCAGAAAATCGTGTATAATAAAAGCGACAAAAACAACTTTGACCATTATATTGATGTAAGGCGCAAGGGTAACATTTCGGCAGTAGTGAGCTTTTCGGATTGGCAGGATATGTACACCAGGCTGAAAACAATTTTTATAGGCCAAACAGCGACCAACGGATTAAAAATTACAGGCGTCAGTCAGCATTTTGTGGACAGAACAATCGGTACAATTTACTTGAAAGATGATAATAAGAAAAGGGAAGGCGTATCGATTAAAGATATCCAAAAAGTTGTTTTTAACGGTATTGTGGGGCGTACCAAAAAAGATTCGTTTGGCAGGAACAGCACATTGCTATATATTGATAATGTTGCCGATGTTACAATTAACACCGAAACGGGGGTTTTAATACAATGCAATCCAAATTCAAAATAACAGAGAAACAAAAAGAATTATTAAAACCATTTATCCCCGACATTGAGGATTATTTACATAAAAATTTGTCAGAACTTTTGCATGAGATGAATTTAACAATCAGCGGGGAATTGGATGAAAATTATGAAGATACTCCAAATAGTATCATGCTTCAAAAGGTTTATGAAGAGTTAATTGATCAAAATTAAAAGAGCACGGTGCCCCGTGCTTTTTTGATACAAAAAATAAGGCAAGGCGCAGGCTTTGCCTTTTTTCATGCCCAGAGCAAGGCAAGGCGTAAAAAGGTCGGTGCGCATAAAAAATCGGGCGGGAGCGCACCCGTAAAAAGCGTAGGAGGATTTATGAAACGGCAGGAATTAAAGGCATTGCTCCACGGCGTTGAGAACGCGGGCGAGATAATCGACCAGATCATGGAAATCAACGGCGCGGACATCGAAAACGCAAAGAAGGAAAAGAGCGCATAGGTGCGCATTCCGAAATCGGGTGTGTTCCGGTATGTCACATCAGTCGTCAATTTCCGCCGCTCGGAGTACCGAAAATTCAGTATCGAGCCGCCACAATAGCAAAAAAACACCCCGAAATCGGGGTGTTTTGGCGCAGAGAAAGGGATTTGAACCCTTGTTACCCTTATGGGGGTAAACACGATTTCGAGTCGTGCGCGTTCGACCGCTCCGCCATCTCTGCAAAAAACCCAACTCGAAAAAAGTTGGGTCAGATAATGGTAGCCCCACGGGGACTCGAACCCCGGTTTTCGCCGTGAGAGGGCGACGTCTTAACCGCTTGACCATGAGGCCGTAATCAAAATTGCTAAATTATTATACCATAAAGTTTTGCGTATGGCAAGCTGTTTTCAGCGCAAAACAAAACTTTTTTTCACAAAAAAAGATCCGCATGTGCCGCAGAACGAAAAAGTGTTAACCCGCTTCTCGCAGGTGGGTGCGCCGCTATGCCGCTTCAGACTTTCCGTTCATAAACAGACCTTGCCTATCGGCACAGACCATTTGCAAAGCGCTCCCGAATTTCAAATGTGGATTAAGATAATTCGAACTCCGAACACCGCAGACCGTATCTACAGTTTATGTGGGGCATGCGCCCGTTGTCTTTATATTATCTATTATACTACGTTTTCCGAAAATAGCAACAGAATTGAGCAAAAAATCAATTGTAAAATTTTGCTGAAAAATGCATGGTCTGTCAGGATTTCTTCGCCGCCCGTTCGAGCGCGGTGAGATAGGCGAACATCCGGCTCTCCGAATTCAGCCCGTAGCGCGCCTCCGTCTTGTCGAGCGCGGTCTGCAGGATGGAATCTTTCGTGAAGTCCGCCGCAATCGCCACCGCCGTATCCGGCGCGATGCCGCGCGCAAGCGCGCCGACCAGGGCGCTCACATATACGTCGCCCGCGCCGTGAAAGGCTCCCTCGATTTTCTCCGTTGCGTACCGCTTGACAGCGCCGTTTGCATCCGTATAATAGACGGCGCTTTCCGTTTGCCCGCCTTTTGTTTCGTCGCAGCCGGTTACGGAAGGGCAGGGGCACAGCGCTTTGAGCTTTTCCATGATCTCCCCATAGCTCGTTTCGGTCACGGAAGCGTAATCGGTGTCCGTCAGGCAGCAAGCCTCCGTGAGATTGGGTACGATGATGTCCGCAATGCGGCAAAGCCCCTTCATCTGTTCGACGAACGGCTTATCGAAATGCGCGTACAGTTTTCCGTTGTCGCCCATGACGGGGTCGACGACCATCGTCCCGCCTTCCTTCAAAAAGTCGCGCTTGATGCTCTTGACCATGTCGATCTGCTCGATGCTGCCGAGGTAGCCGCTGACGATGTAGTCGTATTTCAGCCCGAGGCTCTTCCAGTGCGCGAGGATGGCAGGAATATCTTCGCTCAGATCGCGGAAAGTATAGCCGGTAAATCCGCCCGTATGAGTGGAAAGGATGGCTGTGGGCAGAATGTCGCACGTCACGCCCGAAGCCGAAATAATGGGCAGGGCAACGGTCAGGGAGCATTTCCCCACGCAGGAGATGTCGTTGACGGCTAAAACGCGCATGAATGTAACCTCGCAAGTGTTTATTTTAAAATTATACATTCGTGCGCACGATTTGTCAAACATTCGTGCGTCATGTAGTATTATTCTCTCGCCCTTCCTTTTGGATTCTGCTGAACAGTAGAGGTGTGTCGTTCGCCGTTGCGGGATAAAGCGGTGGATGCCGTTGCAAATCTATAGACAGAATATTATGAAAGAGGGCAGGTTTACCGGTTTGTAAACTGACGCATTTTCGATAAGATGACTTGCGTTTATCTTAATTGTTACAGCCTGACAAATCATAATGTAGCAAAGATGACGATCGCAAGTAAGGCGTAAAAGATATATAAAAGGCAAAGTTTACATAACGAATGACAAAGTGCTTGTCGGCGGTAAAGGTAAAAAGCGACGTGTCGTTTCTATGGGCAATGACAAAAACAATATGGCAGTAAAACGTATTACGTCATTGTACGATAAAAATGGCAATAAAAAGGAGCGGCTTATCCCGATAGAAAAGTATTCCGACATACCAAAAGCAAGCGGGGTTGAGGATAAGACGTTCCGTAAGACGACGAGCGGTAAGCCTATACAGGAAAAGTATTTGAGCAAGACGAATACGCGGCTCAATAAGTGGGATATGGAAAGAATACGCCGCGGCAAAAATAAGCCAAAAAAGTAACGGGCAACAAAATGTTACCCGTTAAATGCGAATAGACTTCAAATGTCTGGTCGGAACACCCCGACGTCGCATTATCATTATATGCTTATTGGCGGCAAAAGTCAAACAATTTTGAGCGGAAAAGAAAAATTGAAAGTGTATATTCAAAAAGGACGGTAAAGATTCAGTGTTCCAAAGATTTTTCGATGTAGGGCGCAACTTCGTCGATGTCGAGGCGGATCTGCGCCATGCTGTCGCGGTCGCGGATGGTGACGGTGTTGTTTTCCAGCGTATCGAAGTCGATGGTGACGCAGAAGGGGGTGCCGATCTCGTCCTGACGGCGGTAGCGCTTGCCGATGGAGCCCGCTTCGTCGTAGGTGACCATGAACTTTTTGGAGAGCTTTTTGTACACTTCGCGCGCCTTTTCGGAAAGGTTCTTCTGCAGGGGCAGAACCGCCGCCTTGTACGCCGCCAACGCGGGGTGGAAGTGCATCACCGTGCGCACGTCGCCGCCTTCCAGCTCTTCCTCCTCGTATGCCTCGCACAGCACCGCCAGCATCAGGCGGTCGGCGCCGATGGAATACTCGACGACGTACGGGATATAATGCTCGCCCGTCGCCGGGTCGAGGTAATTCATGTTCTTGCCCGAATATTCCTGGTGGCGGGACAGGTCGTAGTCGGTGCGGTCGTGGATGCCGTTGAGTTCCGACCAGCCCATCGGGAAGAGGTACTGGATGTCGCACGCCGACTTCGCGTAGTGCGCCAGTTTGTCGTGGTCTTTAAAGCGGAGGTGTTCCTCTTTGAACCCCAGCCCGAGCAAAAAGTTTTTCGCCTTCTGCTTGTACTCCTCGTAATATTCGAGGTCGGTGCCTTCTTTGCAGAACCACTGGTGCTCCATCTGCTCGAACTCGATGGTGCGGAAGATGAAGTTGCCGGGCGTAATCTCGTTGCGGAACGCCTTGCCGATCTGCGCGATGCCGAAGGGCACCTTCGCGCGGGTGGTGCGCTGCACGTTCAGAAAGTTCACGAACTCGCCCTGCGCCGTTTCGGGGCGGAGGTAAATTTTATTCTGGCTCTCGTCGGTCACGCCGCGCGAGGTCTCGAACATGAGGTTGAAGGTACGGATGGGCGTCCAGTTGTGCTTGCCGCAGTTGGGGCAGGCGACCTTGTGCTCGGCGATGTACGCCTCCATCTCCTCGTTGGTCATCGTGTCGGGGTTCACCTTGCCCTTGGAATGCGCCTCGATGAGGTTATCCGCGCGGAAGCGCGCCTTGCACTCCTTGCAGTCCATCTTCGGGTCGGTAAAGGAGGCGGTGTGTCCGCTCGCCTCCCACACGCGCGAATTCATGAGGATCGCCGCGTCCACGCCGTAGGAATTGTCGCTCTCCTGCACGAACTTTCTCCACCAGGCGCGCTTGATGTTGTTCTTGATCTCCACGCCCACGGGGCCGTAGTCCCAGGTGTTGCCCATGCCGCCGTAAATTTCGCTGCCCGGGAAGATGATCCCGCGCGCCTTGCAAAGGTTCACGATCTTATCCATCGTTACCGCATGTTTGTCTGCCATCGCAATGTATCTCCGATAAATATTACTTACTTTATTATTTTACTTTTTTAAGGGAATAAAGTCAAATCATTGCGCGCGCCCTCGCGCGATTTGGAGTTAAATTTCCAGTTTTTTGATGAGGAAGGGTACAAACGTGATCGTCACGAAGATGGTGGCGAAATATTTGAGGTAAGAATACCATTCCCCCTCCGGCAAAAGGGAGAGAAGCGCGAAGGGGATCACCGCCACAAGCGCGGTGATAATAAGCCGCAGAATGCGGCAGCCCCAGTTCTTCGTGTCCGGAAAGCGGATAAATTTGTCCTCGATTAAAAGCCCCAAAGCCGTCGCCAGCGTGATGGCGGAAACCTGGAACATGGAGTGCGTCGCCGTCCGCTCGATGAACAGCAGGGGCAGGGTCAGAAGCGCAAAGATAAAATAGATATACAGCCGCGCTTTATACGCTTTCCAATAGATGAGCTGCCAGATTATGGCGATGCCCGCGCCGATTAAAAGCCCCGCCAGCACGTCGGTGGGGTAATGCACGCCCAGGTACACGCGCGAGGTCATCACCAACAGGGTGAACAGGGCGCAGAGTATGATGACGAGCGGCTTGCGGAAGCGCGCCGCGAGCGTTCCGAAGAACCCGCTCGTGGCGGTCGCGTGTCCGCTGGGGAAGCTCATGTCCGCGTCGAGGTCGGCGGTGGAAACGAGCGCGTTGTCGATGTCCACGCGGTCGACGACGCCCGCAACGTACGGGCGGTTGCGCCGCACCGCGCTCTTGATGCCCGCCGTCACGCAGGAGGCGGTCATCACGGATAGGAGCGCCTGTTCCCCCGTGCGCTTATGGAAGCAGATGTACACCACGGCGATGATCGCCGCAATGATCATTTCTTCGCCCAACGCCGTAAACACGGCAAAAAATACATCTAAAAAGGGGCATCGTATCTTTTCGATTGCCTGCAAAATGAATGCGTCCATACTGCCTCCGTCCGTATGCGAATCTTTCTGAAAAAATTATAGCACAAAATCGCGCGAATGCACAACTTTTTTTGCCTTTATCGCGATTTTATGCTATAATGTGCATATGTTATCCGTTTTATCGCAAAAGCGGGAGGGATTCCGCTTTTATTTCGCGCTTTCCGACGGCGCTGCCGTGTACGGCGGCGGGCTGACGGAGAACGGCATTCTCGTCTGCGACGATGCCTGCCAGCAGAAGGAGCTGATGCTCCGCACCCTCGTCAACAAGTGCATGAACGACTTCGTTCCCGAAGCCAGAACGCGCGATAATTGGGGCGTGCCCTTGGAGCGGTTCGGCTTTTCGCGGGAGGGGGAGTTTTGGGTCGCTTCCTATGAAACTTTGAAGCTTCCGCACGACTGCGGGCATTGAGTATGGAAATTTGGGAGATAAAGCTATGTTAAGCGACATTGAAATCGCAAAAAACTGCAAAATGAAGGACATCGGCGAGATCGCCGCAAAGCTCGGGCTTTCGGAGGAGAACATCGAGCGCTACGGCAAATATAAAGCCAAAATCAGCGCCGAACATACCAAAAAGCAGGGCAAACTCATCCTCGTTACGGCGATCAACCCCACCGCTTCGGGCGAGGGAAAGACGACCGTTTCCATAGGGCTTGCCGACGGCATGGCGCGCCTGGGCAAAAAGGTGTGCCTCGCTCTCCGCGAACCTTCCCTCGGCCCCGTGTTCGGCATCAAGGGCGGAGCCGCGGGCGGCGGCTACGCGCAGGTCGTACCGATGGAGGAGATCAATCTGCATTTCACGGGCGACCTGCACGCCATCACGGCGGCGAACAACCTGCTCTGCGCCATGCTCGATAACCACATCTTCCGCGGCAACGAGCTGGACATCGACCCCGAAAAGATCTATTTCCGCCGCTGCCTCGATATGAACGACCGCGCTCTGCGCAACGTCACGATCGGGCAGAGGGGCGAGGGCGTCGAGCGCGAAGAACATTTCGAGATCACCGCCGCCAGCGAAATCATGGCGATTCTGTGCCTTGCGACTTCTTTGCAGGATTTACAGCGCCGCATCGGCAACATCATCGTGGGCGAAAACCGCAGGGGCGAATACGTTTTTGCGCGCGATCTGAAGGCGGAGGGCGCCATGACCGCGCTCCTCAAAGACGCCGTCAAGCCCAACCTCGTGCAGACGCTCGAGGGCACGCCCGCCATCGTACACGGCGGCCCGTTCGCGAACATTGCGCACGGCTGCAACAGCATTCTGGCAACCTACACGGCGCTCTCGCTCGCCGACTGGGTGGTCACCGAAGCGGGATTCGGCGCCGACCTCGGCGCGGAAAAATTCCTCGACACCAAGTGCCGCGTGGCGGGCATCCAGCCCGACTGCGTCGTGGTGGTCGCCACCGTCAAGGCGCTCAAACTGCACGGCGGGGCGGACAAGGCGAGCCTCTCCGAGGAAAACCTCGCGGCATTGGAAAAGGGGATGCCCAACCTGTATAAACATATCGAAAATATCCGAAACGTATACAAAAAACCCGTCGTCGTGGCGATGAACCGCTTCGCGAGCGACACTCCCGCGGAGATCGAGCTGGTCATGCGCGGCGTGGAAAAGGCGGGCGCGAAAGCGGTGTTCACAGACGTGTTCTTACAGGGCGGCGAGGGCGGCAAGGAGCTCGCCGAAGCCGTCTGCGAAGCGGCGACGCAAAAGAGCGAGCTGCACTATTCGTACGATTTGAACGACCCCATCGAAAAGAAAATTTCCGACATCGTCAAAAACGTGTACGGCGGCGAGGGGGCGAGCTTTTCGGAGATCGCGAAGGAGAAGATCGCCGAAGCGGAGGCGCGCGGCTACGGAAAGCTGCCCGTCATCATCGCCAAAACGCAGTATTCCCTGTCCGACGACGCGAAGTTGCTTGCCCGCCCGCAGGGATTTACCGTACACGTCCGCGACATTATCGTCAAGGGCGGCGCGGAGTTCGTCGTGGCGGTCGCGGGGAACATCATGCTGATGCCGGGATTAGGCAAAGTTCCCGCCGCCGAGCACATCGGCGTGGACGAGAAGGGCGAAATTTTCGGATTGAGCTGAACCCGCGAATTTTTTCGGCGGCGCCGCGGCCGCCCGTTTCCCGGCGCAAATTAATTATTTCAACTACAGAGAGCAACTCTTTTGGAGCAAAAATATGTCTAACATCGAATTACCCGAAGCAACCAACTTCATCGAGCAGATCATCAACGAGGACATCGCGTCCGGCAAGCTGCGCCCCGAACAGGTGCAGACGCGCTTCCCGCCCGAGCCGAACGGCTACCTGCACATCGGGCACGCGAAGAGCATGTTCGTCAACTTCGGCACCGCGCTCAAATACGGCGGCAAGTGCAACCTGTTCTTCGACGACACCAACCCCTCGAAGGAAAAGACGGAGTTTGTCGACGCCATCCGCGCCGACATCCACTGGCTGGGTTATGAATGGGCGCGCGAGTGCTACGCCTCCGACTTTTTCGATACCATCTATGAATACGCCGTGCGCCTCATCAGGGAGGGGAAAGCGTTCGTATGCGATCTGTCGCCCGAGGAAATCAAAAACACCCGCGGCACCCTCACAGAACCCGGCACCGAAAGCCCGTACCGCAACCGCACCCCCGAGGAGAACCTGAAGCTCTTCGAGGAGATGAAGGAGGGCAAGTATAAGGACGGCGAAAAGTGCCTGCGCGCGAAGATCGACATGGCTTCCCCCAACGTCAACATGCGCGACCCCGTCATCTACCGCATCCTGCACGCCACGCACCACCGCACGGGCGACAAGTGGTGCATCTATCCCATGTACGACTACGCGCACCCCATCTGCGACTATCTGCAGGGGGTCACGCATTCCCTTTGCACGCTGGAATTCGAAGATCACCGCCCGCTGTACGACTGGGTCGGCATCTCCCTCGGGTTCAACCCGAAGCCCCGCCAGATCGAGTTCGCGCGGCTGAACATCACCAACACGGTGATGAGCAAGCGCTACCTCAAAAAACTGGTCGAGGAAAACAAGGTGCACGGGTGGGACGACCCGCGCATGCCCACGCTCTCCGGTCTTCGCAACCGCGGCATCCCCGCGGCGGCGGTGCGCGATTTCTGCTCGCGCATCGGCATCGCCAAGGCGCAGTCTGAGTGCGAATATTCCTACTTCGAGGCGTGCGTGCGCGAGTACTGCAACGCCCACGCCGAGCGCGCGATGGCGGTTCTCTCGCCCGTAAAGCTCACCATAACCAACTACGAAGGCGAGGAGGAGCTGGACTTCGACATCAACCAGGCGGACGAGAGCGCGGGCACCCGCAAGGTCAAATTCGGCAGGCATCTCTTCATCGAAAGCACCGATTTTTCCCTCGACCCGCCCCCCAAATATTTCCGATTGAAAAAGGGCGGCTACGTCCGTCTGAAGAACGCCTACATCGTCCGCTGCGACGACGTCGTGACCGATAAAGACGGCAACGTATGCGAAATTTTGTGCACATACGTCCCCGAAAGCCACAGCGGGAACGACACGAGCGGCATCAAGGTGAAGGGTGTCATCCACTGGGTGAACGCCGACGATTGCGCCGACTGCGAGGTGCGCCAGTACGAGAGTCTGCTGCGCGACGCCGACTATGCGGGGCAGGACTTCACCGAGAGGATGAACGAAAACAGCGAGCATATCTTTGCGGGCAAGGCGGAGCCGTACCTTGCGCGGGCGGCGGAGGGCACGCCCTTCCAGCTCATGCGCACAGGGTACTATAAAAAGTGTACGGAAGGGAAGAAGCTCGTCCTCTCCGAAATCGTTTCGCTGAAAGATAATTTCAACAAAAAATAATCGGGAAGTGTCCGGCAGCGCGCTCTTTTTTACGGGGCGCGTTTCCCTTTTTTGCGGGTTCGGCTGCGGAGGCTGCACGAAGGGCGAGGAGGGAAAAGCCTGCCTTCCGCTTGCAGAATTTTCATTCGTCGGGCAGAATTACCGGGAAATAAAATAATTTATTTTTACGCTCCGCGATTGACAAGAGGGCGGCGAAACGATATAATAATTATAGGTAAGTTTTCGGTTAAATCCGGGATCAAAAAATAATGAGGGTGACAGTGCGATGAAGATTTGCAAAAACTGCGGTCGCCAGACGGATGACGAAAAAGTCCGGTGCCCGTATTGCGGCTACCTGTTCGAAGAGGATATGGACAGCGTGCTCCGCAAAATGAAAGAAAACCTCAACGCCTATAGAGATTCTGTCGCGGCGGCGCCTGTGCAGACGTCTGCCGCCCCCGCGGCGCAGAACTCCGCACCGGCAACTGTTCCGGCACAACAGAACTCCGCACAGGCGGCGCCCGCCGCGGACGGAAACCGCGAACGTTTTGAACTGCTTACGGAGGTCGCTCAACTGAAAGGGGAATTGCGCGCCCTGCACACCGAAATCGACCGTATGAACGGTACGCAGTACGGTCAGCCGCGGCAGTATGTATCGCAGGCGGCGGGGCAGCCGCAGTATGTACAGCAGCCGGTACAGCTTGCGCAGCCTGTCGTATACGCTCCTTATCCTGCGGCGCAGGCGGCGTATACGCAGCAGCCGAATGCCCGCGCGGCAGACGGCAAACAGAGGGCGGCGCGCAGCAGCAACCGCATCGTCCTTTCGGTGATCAGCATTCTTTTGCTTGCGCTCTCGGTCGGCATGTTCTTTGTGGCATGGGTCGGAACGGAGGCAGACGCTTTCCTTTTCAAGGGATTCGACGGCATCGCCTATCTCTTCAATAAAGAGGGCGAAAACGTAGCCGGGTTCGCGGCGTACCTCGCGCAGATCGAGGCGCATCAGTTTGCCGGAGGGGATATGATCGCCAACGTATGCCGCACGGCATGCAGATATGTGGTGGAATACGGCGTGATCGTTTATGCGGCGTTCCTTGTTTTGGGAATCCCGCTCCTGTTCAGCCTGTCGGGCAGGGTCAGCCTGAAGGGTTGGCACCGCTTCGTATCGTGGATGTCCTTTATTGTAGCGCTGCTCCTGTTCGGGGTATTCTGCTGGGTAACCGGTTTTTCGTCCGTATCCATCCTGTTCATGGTCGGCGCGGGCGCAAACCTCGTCCGCTGCCTCTTCCTCGCCTTCTATAAGGGCAAAAAGAAAAAATTGGGCGGGCTGGAATAAAAATTGTAAAGCGGCCGCGCGCCCCGGAAGAATGCGGGGCGCGCGGCTTAATCGAATGAGAGGAAATTATGAATATAGTCGTCGATGTAATATTTGTATTGTTTTTGGCGCTGATGTTCTTTTTCGGCTTCCGGCGCGGTTTTCTCACAAAGGCCTGGTGGCTTTTGGATATCGGGCTGATCGTCGTGTTCGGTCTGTTTTTGACGCCGAGCATCAAGCAGGGGATCGGCCCCGCCCTTACGCCAGCGCTGGAAAATGCGTTTTCCTCCATGGCGGAGAGCGGACTGAATATCGACGCCGCGGGTCTTGCCGATATCATTACGTCCGTCATTATCTGGGTCGGCATCGGTATCATTGTCATCATCGTTATGGCGATCGTCAAAGCGGTTCTGCGCAGGATCAACAAGATGAAGTTCTTTAATTTTATCGATAAAATCCTCGGCGGGATTTATGACGTTGCTTTCGCTTTGGCAATCCTGATGGTCCTGGGTGCGCTCGCGGGTACTTTCGTCAATTTCGAGCCGATGAAAAATGCCGCGGAATTCTGCAACCAGACGTATCTGTTCAAGTATATATTCGGTTCCAACCCGTTCCAGTCGTTTGCCGACCAGTATGTCCCTCTCGGAACATGGGTTGCGGGTCTCATCCCTCAAGGCTGAGCAATTGAAAACAAAATCGGAAAAGCGCGCCGGACACGGCGCGCTTTTGATATGTATGCGGTTTGCCTCGGCGGGAAATGCGTGCGGAAAAGAGAAAATCCGAGACCGCCGCCCCGCCGGAACGGTCAGCCGAGTTTTGTGCTGGGGAATCGCTTTTTCATGAACGCGTCCGGGAATACTTTGTCCAGCCATTCGCCGAAAGCGGTAAGCGGCGCAATTCCGTCCGCGCGCGAAACGTAGCGGAACATAGCGGCGGCATTGAAAAACATATCGACGCAGATTACGCAGAAAAAAAAGACCGCCGCGCCGTAAAATATTCTGCGCGGTATCCGCTCGAAAAAACGGTCGAGCGGGCGGTAGAGTACGAACATGGCAAATACGCACAGCACGCCCCAAAACAGCATAATTGGGATCGTTGTGCGTCCGCCGATGTTGAGCGGCCATTTGCTGTAATTCCACGAACGTACGCCGAGTACATATTCTTCGAAGCAACTGATCGCAAATTCCAGCGCTCCGCCGAGCAGCGCCCCGCCGAAGAACACCTCGCCCAGTCCGCGTGCGCGTTTGAATGCAAATACGATGGCGAGAATTCCCAGCCCGTAAACGGGGTTGAACGGGGTAAAAATGCTTCCGCTGCAATCGAAATAGCGGTGTACTTTTACGAGGTTGAAGATGATCTCCCAAAGGTTTCCCAGCGTTCCTCCCAGCATATACAGGAACACCGCCTTCGGAAAGGTGAGTTTTCCCAAAGTGCGGTGCGTATAGCGGAGAAAATGCAGGGGTTTGCGCCTGCGGCGCAGTTTATTCATAAGCATTTTGTTTTTGTTCTGCGGCATCTCCGCAGATAGCTTCCGCGCTTTCCGCGGGTTGGCGCGCCCGCTTTCCTGCAATCGCGTCGGCAAAGAGCTGCTCCATTTTGTCGATGCATTTTCCGATCTGGAATCGTTCTGCGTAGCGGATATATTCGGAACGCTGCGTTTCGCGGAATTCGGGGTGTTCGATCATATAATCGATCTTGCGCGCAAGCGCCTTCACGTTGCCCGCGGGGTAGAGGTTTCTGTCGTCGAGCGCAAAATATTTCGCCGCCGACATCTTGCTGTTGGAGATTACCGGCACAAGCCCGCAGGTGATCGCTTCCACGCACGCGATCGACTCGATCTCCGCGTACGAGGGGTGAACGTACAGGTCGCAGAAATTGATCAGCCTGACCATTTCGTCTTTGGAATGAAAGGAAATGTCCGGCTGGTTTTTCAGCTTTCTGCCCGCATGGCGCAGCTTTTCTTCAAGCGGGCCTTCACCGGCGAGGAAAATCTGTATTTCATCCGCATGGCGCGAAAGCCGCACCGCTTCGAGCAGATCCCTCTGGCATTTTTCTTTTACGAGCCTGCCCGTCGAAAGAATGCAGAACTTATCCGCATATTCCTTCGGCTTTTCCTCCTTTTCCGGCACGAATACGGGGTCGACGCCGTTGGAGATCACGCGCAAATCCTGCGTGTAGCCGTGTGCTCGCAGCTGGTCGGCGATGAAGGCTGTAGGGCAGTGAATGTAATCGGTGTACTGATAAAATCCGTTCAGAAAATACTTATACAAATATCCGTTGAACTGCTTGCTGTGCAGCAGCCCGAAATGGCTGCTCACGTTTTCCGGCTGAACGTGGAACGCCGTCGTGACGGGCTTATTCAACTCGTTGCAAATGCGCACGGCGGCTTTGCCGAGGGAAAAGGGCATCAGAACATGCACAACGTCGCTCTTTTCGATGCAGGAGCGCAATACCTCTTCGTTCGGCTTGGCAAGGGCAACGCCGTTTTTGGCAAAATATCCGTTGAAGATTTTGAAATCTCTCTGCCCGACGGCATAATATCCCGCTTCGTCCACTTTGCCTGCGCAAACGACGGAAACGTTATGCCCTCGCGCTTTCAGATTGTTGATAAGCCTTTTTACCGTGATGGTCGTTCCGTTGTTTTCTTCGCCGAGAACGTCCGTCACAATGGTGATCCGCATACAATTCACTCCGTTCAGAATAATTTATTCTCCCCGCCCGCGATCTTCTCCAAAAGTTCCTGCCCGGCGGCTACCATCGGGGCGCAGACGTTCAGCACCGAGCCGAGCGCCGCAGACTTGTCCGATTTCAGCCATTCCACATACACGTCAAGCACGCCTCCCGCCAGGAACCGTATGATGTGCTTCGCGTCCGCCGCGTCAGTGCCGCATTTGCGGCTCATCCCGGCAAATATTTTGTCCGAAAGTACATTTTTTAAACAGGTCAGAAAATAATCCGCGTCCGGCGACTTCTGTACAAATTCGCCGAAATATTCGTAGCGGTCGAGCGCTTCTGCGCAGGCGATCAGAAAATCCAGCGTGGTGCCGCCCTTTGCTGTGTCGCCGTTTGCTTCGTCTTCGCTGTCAAAAATCCGTGCCGCCATGTCCTCCAGCAGCGATTTCAGCACCTCGCTTATGTTGCGGTAGTGCAGGTAAAACGTGGTGCGGTTGATGTCTGCCGCCATGCACAGGTCTACGATCTTGATCTCGTTCATGCGCCGCGTACACATCAGCCTCAATACCGTGTTCTGGATCGCCGCGATCGTCTTCTGGCTGCGTCTGTCCGTCTTCATATTCCCTCCGTGCGCGCCCTGCGCGCAGCTGTCCTTTTCTATATGCCAATATTATACAGCAACCTTGCCGGACTGTCAAGGACGCGCGCCGTTATTCTCGACAAATGTCGATTTATTCTTGTCGAACGGGGGCGGATTGCGAAGATTGGCAGAATGGCGGAGGTATTACGATTAAGATTATAGTGGATAAATGTTAAAGAATTATTAAAAAAGGAGAGGGCGCGGCTTGGGTGCGCTGCGGCTTCCGGTTATTTTTTCGGAGCCTCATCCGCCGTTTCGCCGTGCAGTTTTTCAACGGAGCGCAGCAGCGCCGTGTCCGCACCGTTCCACGGTTTGTCCGCATTGCGGTAATCGTGTTTGGCGCAGAACCATTGCAGGTCTGCCAGCAGTGCGTCCATGGATTCCTTTTGCAGTTTGGTGAGCGTATAAACGTAGTCCTTCTTTTTCCCGCGCGCGTAAGCTGCGTATTTGAGCAGGTAACCGAAGTGTTCCAGGCAGAATCCGTTTGTGCCGAGCAGCGTTTCTTTGAATTTCGGTTCGGCGAAAAACATTTCGGCAACGGTTTTGTAATAGCGGATCATGTTTGTTTCCACGCTGTCGCAGATGACGCAGGTGTCGCCGCTGTGGATGAATGTTTCCGCCATTGCCTTTGCGCGCTTCAGATCCGCCGTTATTTCGAGCTTGCCTTTGAGCGCGGTGAGGCGCGTCGTGTGCTGCAGGGCAAGGGAAAGCTTTCCCTGCCTCGCATATAGCATTTTCGTATGATGCTCGCAGAATCCCTTTTCGTTTACCAGCCGCCTTTGGAAATCTTCCATCACCGATTCGCTCATGTACTGGTCGGCGAGCCTGTTTTCAAGGATGTTGCGAATGCGGCAGAGAGGGCATACTCCCGTGCCGTTGAACTCCTGATAAATGAGCATGTTGCCGATATGATAGTTCATGGAAAATACCGCCTTTTCATTCGCGGGTTTCACCCGCTTATCGGAACTATTATACCCGAAACCCGCGGGAAAGGAAAGCATTTTTCAGGCGTCCGCGGCAAAGATCGCTTTGCGCCGTACGGCAATACGCCTTGCGCCGTTTCCGTTCCGCCCGCGCTGCGGGCAGGGATTTTCTGCGGAACGTTTGCTTTTGTGCGGAAAATCGGATATAATGATAACAAAGGGGATCGGAGTGAGAGACAATGCGTTGCCTTTTTTTATACAATCCTGTCAGCGGCAGGGGAAAAATCGCGAAAAAGCTCGGGCGGATCGTCCGCGCGCTGGAGCGAAAATACGGCACGGTGGACACCTATGCCACCAAGGGGCGGGGCGATATGGCGCGCGCCGCCGCGGAAGCTGCGGAAAAATACGACGCGCTCGTCTTTTCCGGGGGCGACGGCTCTTTTAACGAGGTGGTGCAGGGCGTCGCGGGGGCAGGGCGCATACCGGAACTCGGGTATATTCCCTGCGGCACCGTCAACGACGTTGCCCATTCGCTCGGCATTCCGAAGCGGCTGGGCGGTGCGCTCAAAGTCATTTTGTCGGGCGAGCGCGCCCTGCTCGACTGCATGAAGATCAACGACCGTTACGCCATGTATATCGTGGCTGCGGGCGCGTTCACGAGCGCAACGTACAGCACGCCGCAAAAGCTCAAACGCCAGATCGGCCGCATCGCCTACGGCGTGGAAGGGATCCGCAAAAACATGAATTTTGAAGTGTTCGACATCGATATAACCGCGGGCGGCGTCCGCGAGCGGACGGACTGCGTGTTCGTCGCTCTCATGAACGGGCGTTACGTTGCGGGCATGCGCCTGAACCGGCGCGGGAGCATGGCAGACGGGCAAATCGAAGCCGCCGTGATCCGCCAGTGCAGAAAGCCGAATTTCTTCCAAAGAGTCCGCGCATTTTTTTCCCTTGCAAACCTGTTTCTTTTCGGGTACGGTGTGCGGGAAAAGAATATATCCCGCATCCGCGGTTCGCATTTTGAGATCGATGCGGGAGATTCGGTCGTGTGGAATTTTGACGGCGAACGGGGGATCTGCGGCAAGGTGGTCGTCGACGTGCTTCCGAAAAGGATCCCCGTGCTTGTACCGAGAGGCAGAAAAAAGATTTAGAGCCGTTCTCCGGGGCGTTGTCGGCGGTGCGCGGAATGCGCGCCGCCGTTCGTTTTTACGGTTCTCTGCCGTCCGCCGCGTCCGCCCGGGCGGGTTCGCCGCCCAGGTATTCGGATAGGTCTTCGCCTCGTACCCGCTCGGCGTTGTTTTCCGCCAGCCTTTTCAGGAAGGTCAGCGGCATTTTCCGCGGGCGCAGCCGTTCGTTGAATTTGGCAGACCATGCGAGGAAAATCGCGTAAATGTACGGCATTCCGAGGTTTGTTTCGAGCAAAGAATTGGTTGTGAGCGTGAGGAGTTTATCGGCAAAATTTTCAAACCCGGCGCTCCGTATCCCGCCGAGCAGCAGCCCCGCTTCCCAGCCGAACTGCACCAACACGCCGATCGCGAGCAGCCACAGGATATTCACCCGCAGCGTTTTATCCCGCTGCATGAGATTCCACGCAATGAGCGCGAGGTATCCGACGAACAGGATAATCGCCATATAACCGTGGTAGGCGCCGGTCGTGCGCTGGATTACGACGGGGTTTTCGCTCGTGCCGAACGTCGCGGCGATCATGGGTGCGCACAGCCACCAGAAGAGGATGAGCGCCGACCACTCGAGCAGCCGCTTGTCCTTGGAAATCCAAAGCCAAATCCATACAAAATTTGTAAATCCGTAACTCATCGACATCCATAAAAGCACCCAGAACAGGCTGTACCCTTCCGAAATGGTGCGCGCATGGAATACCAGGTGAAAGATGCCGTAGTCGACGGCGAAATAAACGAAGCCGAAAATTACTCCGACGATGAGCGCAGCGTACTTCTTTTTGATCAGCAGAAGCGCCGCAAACAGGACGAGGAAGGCGATGTCGAGCCAGATATACAGTGGGTCAAACTGCCGCCGCGCGATGATGTCGTCCATGACATATTCCTCCGAATGTAATAATTTAACATTACAAACAATTACATGAATAATTATAAACCATGCGGAAGCATAAGTCAACGGATTGAAAGGAAAATCTTTGCCTGCGTCGGGCGGGGCGGAGTATGCGGCGCCCGCGCGGGCGGTGCATTTTCTTGACAAAACATTCCGCGGAGAGTATAATACGGGTAAAGATATGGAATAGAAATGCGGTATAGCGGAAATTTCGCTTTCAGTGTTGCGGATGGAACGGTTGTTACGGTTTTTTGCACATATTTTCCGCCGATCGGCCGCAATTCCGTTCCGCACGATACGGTTTTGCCGGTGGCAAAACCGCATTTGCATTTTTAGAGGTTCGGGTATGAAGATCATGATCGCGGGGCTGGGCCTGATCGGCGGCTCCATGGCAAAATCGCTCGCGCGCGCGGGATATTCGGCTGACGGGTTCGACCGCGCTCCCGTTCTTCGCCGCGCGGAAGAGGAAGGGGTCGTCGCGCGGGCGGCGGCAGATACGCGGGATTACGACGTCGTTTTCGTCGCGCTCCCTCCCGACGCGGCGATGGAATACATCGGCGGG
>NXNN01000026.1_pt1 | contig 31960 bp, 26 predicted proteins | sample 2041041 | NCBI WGS metagenome assembly NXNN01 (sample SAMN07660617, study PRJNA407663) | chicken gut metagenome | isolation source: caecum content treated with Lincosamide | host: Gallus gallus domesticus | place: Czech Republic: Brno | collected 2016 | reverse complement strand
AAAAATAACCAATGACTCGCAAAAAGTATCGAAGAACTTTTTGCGAAGAGGAGCGGCAACGGCGCAAGATTGCCGTCTGCCTTTGCGGACGGCATAGAGCAAAGTTTGCCGTGACGACACGGAACACATTAAGTGCTTAACACACCCGTAATATCGGGAAAAAAGAAAGGGGAAAATTAATTGCTTTGTCTGCAAGTTCGGCGTTATGGTGCAAATAATCTTGTTTGATTTGCTCCTCGTCAAGAACGATACGTTGCGCCATCTCCCGTATATCGCCGAGGACGACGGCTTCTATATCTTTCGCCATGATATGGTGAGAGAAGCATACCGATTTTCCGAAACGCATATGGTCGCCGCAGTTGAACGAATAAAAACGTTTATTGCCGTGTACGCTGGTATTCTGCTTCATTTTGCAACCGCAATCGGCGCAGATAAGGAAACCGGCCAGGGGATGAGCAAATCCTGTCTTTAACCTCTTTCTGCCCTGCGCCAAAGAGCTGCGCCGCGCTTCTACTCTGTCCCAAAGTTCCTGTGAGATGATAGGCTCGTGGGTATTATAGACGATCACCCATTCGCTTTTGTCTTTCTTATACCGCTTATGATTCTTATACGATACGGAGGAGGACATCAGTTGCGGCATATGGCCGAGATAAATTATATTCCGAAGCATAGTGTTTATCGTCGAAAGGCACCATATATGGTGTTCACCCGCTCTTAATTCATGCCCGAATTTTTCAAAGGCATATCTTCGGGGGCACATAATGCCTTCTTCGTTCAATATCTCGGAGATTTTCTTCGCGCTCAATCCCGATGCGTACATTTCGAATATCCGCACGACATTCGGCGCGGTTTCTTCGTCGATGACGGGCGTATGTTTTTTATCCGTTCCTTTGAGATAACCGTAAACGACTTTGGCGGCGCTATATATACCGGCGAGGGCATTGGAACGTTTTACGGCGCGTATTTTTTTACTGGTATTGGCAGCATGCCACTCGTTAAAAACGTTCATGATCGGCATCATCTCCATGGCGCCGCTGTCACGGTTCTCCGTATCGACATTATCCTGTATGGCGATAAACCTGATACCGAACGCAGGAAACACATAATCCACATATTGCCCGACTTCGATATAGTTTCTGCCGAAACGGGAAAGGTCTTTGACGATGATAGTATTGATGATACCCGTTTTGGCGTCGTCCAAAAGCCGCTGTACGTCCGGTCTGTCGAATGTCGTACCCGACACGCCGTCGTCTATGTACTCGTCGTGTATCTCGAAGCCGTGTTCTTCGGCATATTTGCGGAGTATCGTTCTCTGATGCTCTATGGATACCGATTCGCCCTGACGTTCGTCCTCTTGGGAAAGCCTGTAATACAATCCCACTATGTAGTGTTTTTGCTTCATAAGTCACCTCATATTTGTTGTGGTACGTTGTACGGCAAGTGTTTTCATCGTCTTTTCGAAATCATTGCCGCCGCGGAAATACCTGCGGACATAATAGGTTTGCCTGCCCACGTTTTTCCGCCTGCTGATAGACGGGGAGAAGAGATAACAGTTCCCGTAATCCTCGCCGTTGTAAAATGCTTTTTGTACTGCGTTCATTTTCTGACCTCCTGAAATTTGATTTGTTCTGTCTTTCGACGGAGACAAAGAAAACGGAAACACATAAGCTGTCTATTGCCTGTTTTTCTTAATGCTTTCCGTCAAGGGTTGCCGAAGGCAATGCACTTTACCCTTGACGGAAAGGGCGTTTCCGTTTACACTCTCCGGCCGAAAGACAAAATCTTTACGGAAAACAGTATAGCGGCAATATAATTCAGGCGGAAGGTAGTTTACCCGGGCAATTTCCGTAGTTTAGCCAGGTAAAATTGCAACAAAGTAATAGTTTGCCTAAACTCAGCACATAGAAAAAGGCAGGCGTCGTACAACGTCTGCCTTCAATGAAAGATTGAGTTGAGCGGCATATCAAAGCGTTCCGTAAAGGTTGTAATATCTCTGACGGATGCTCGCCTTTCTGCTGTTGATCTTGCCTCTGCCGATACCGAGTTCTGCACAGACTTCGGATTGCACCATGCCGTTCATATAGCAGTTCAGGATAGCAAGTTCCAATGCGGAAAGTTGTAACGCTCCTACAAGCTCATCGTATTTCGTGTAGTCTGTCTGCTCCTGTTCAAAGCAATTCACGGGATCCATGGGGAGAGCCTTATAATCCGCGAAGTCAGTGTATTCGATCTTTCCGTTCCTGTCGGGTCTGTTGCGCAGAAGGCTGATGAAGTGATCTACCTCACGGTAGCAGGCGAGCTTGATGGAGATGTCTTTTCCTTTGCAGTCTTTGCCGTAGATTTCGTGAACAATCCTTCCCTTGAACTGATACAGGAAACATATAGCGGTCTGTGCCACGTCATAGCCGTCCGATACGATATAGTCTATCTCGCCCATATGGTGCAGGTCTTTGATGAGACCGATATACAATTTGTCCGCGATTTTCATATCGAACTTCTTTATCCAGAACGAGGATGTCTGCCAGAATCTTATTGGTGATACGGCTCCATTCTTCGATGATCAGGTCGTAACTGCGCCCCAGCCGGTCAATGGACTTGATGACGAGCAGGTCGCCGCACTTGAGTTTTCGTATAAGGCGCAGATAGTTTTTCCGTTCGAAGTCTTTGCCGCTTTTCTTGTCGCAGAAGATATGTTTCGGGGGAATGCCGAAGGAACGGAAAGCAGATAGCTGTCTGTCAAGATTCTGGTCGCGCGAAGAGATGCGGGCGTAAGCATAGGTCATGAAAATACCTCCGTTTTTATGAAAGCATAGCAGATTGCAAAGAAAAAGGGAGCAGACGGGCGGATAAGCGCATAAGAAAAAAGAGCATCCGCTATCGAACGCTCCGAAAAATTTTTTGAAAAAGTGTACTTTTACAGCATTCATTCGCTTGCTATAAAGGCGCCGTATGTGCTATACTTTGCAATGGTTAAATATGGTTTACTCTCTCAAAAGCAAATTTTGGGAAAAGTACACCTTTCCCGAACGGGCGCGTGAGCGCTTTCTTTTCGGGGTATGAGTTCGCATATGCGGACTGTATGCAAAAGCAAGGGACGCACGGAGAGCGTCCCGTCTTTCGGAGGCATTGTTCGCGTTTGCGAACTTTTATTTCGACAAAGGGTTCGCGTGAGCGAACAGCAAGGAGAATGAAATGAGTCTTATAAAAAAAGGAACAGTAGCGGGCATAACAGCGGTATTATTGTGTGTCAGTTTCCTGTTTGCTGCCTGTGGAGAATCGGAAAGCGATGCGGGTAATCAGTATACATTGAATTATGCTCAATTATCGCTGAAAATCGGGGAAAGTGAGCGGCTCGAACTTTCGGGGAACGGTATGATTATATTGGAGGGTATTGAATGGAGTTCCTCTGTTGTTTCGGTTGCGACGGTGGATGAAAACGGCCGCGTGCAAGCTGTCGGAACCGGAGAAACAGTGATCACGGCCGCCTATGGCGGGGCGGGCTATACTTGCAGTGTCACCGTTGATGAAATTCAGACGATTGCGCTCAGCGAAACGGAATTGTTTCTTGTGGAGAGCGATACACAAACCATATCGCTTCTTCGCGGCAGTACTGCGTTGACCGAAAAGGTGTCGTGGGCAACGTCCGATCCCGCCGTTGCAGCTGTGGCAGGGGGAAGGATAGAGTGCCTTTCTCCGGGAGAAACTACGATTACTGCTGAATACGGGGGTGAAACATACGAATGCGATTTAACGGTCTGCGCGTCGCCTGCGGGTGCCTATTATGCCGACATCACCGTTGCTGAAATGGAGAATGCATATTTTGAATTTGACTTAGTGCTCAATGCGGATAAAACCTACACCTATACCCGCAGAGATAATGAAAATGCTCCGGACGGCCCAGTTGCAGGAGGACTTGTCAACAGCGGCGCTTGGAAGTTTGGAGATAAAAACACGATCGTGTTTACTTATTCCGGCGGAGAGATGCGTATGCGTGTAAGACAGGACGGAACTTTGGTATCCGTGGGGGAATTGCCCACGGGCGGCATGGACGCCGCGCTTACTTTTACAAAAACATCTGCATAAAAAATATCGGAGGCAAAGCCATGGGCGAATATGAGGAAACATTAAAAAAATACCGTAAAAGCTTGGCAAAAGAGGGCTTTTTCAAATCGCTGATCTGGGGATGTATCATCGGCTTTTCCGCAATGACGGCGCTTGCCGCGCTATTCTATTTTGTCAAAGCGGATATGATTTGGCTGGCGCCGATCATCGGAGGCGCTTTGATCCTGCTCGGAACCGCAATTTTCTATTTTGCGAAGTACCGCCCCACATTGAAACAGGTGGCGCAGCGTACGGATATGCTGGGCTTAAAGGAGCGCGTTCTTACGATGGTGGAATCGGCGGGCGATACTTCTTATATGGCGGTTCGCCAGCGCGAAGATACGGCATTGCAGCTGCAAAAGCTCGGCAACAGAAAACTGAAATTGCAGATCATGCTCGTTCCGCTTCTGATTGCCTGTTTTTTGGCGTTGTGCGGCATATCGGCAACGACGGTCACCGCATTGAGCGCGGGCGGTTCCGTTCCCGGGTTTGACGAATTGCTGCCCGCACCGGGAGAAGAAGTTTCCTATGCAGAGGTCATGTATATGGACGAGGACGGCGGCTATATCGAGGGCGAATTATATCAAATCGTAGAAAAAGGGAGCGACTGTACCGAGGTGGTGGCGGTGGCGGACGACGGCTATGTGTTCGATATATGGTCGGACGGCGTCACGACGCCCGAGCGGACGGATAAAAACGTTACGCAGTCGATGACGGTATATGCTCTTTTTATAGAGATAGACGAAAACGCGGCGGAAAGCGAAGAGATGGAAGACGATCTCGAGATGGATATGGATTTCGATTCGGATGTGCAGATGCCTGTCAGCGGCGCGGGTGGCAAATATGAGGAGCATAACCAGATCATTGACGGCGAAACGTATTACCGTGACGTGTATGAGGAGTATTACGAGCAGGCGATGCAGATACTGAGCGAAGGCGGTGTAGTGCCTGAATATATCCGCGTCATCATTCAAAAGTATTTCGAAGCGATTCAATAAAAGGAGACAAAGACGATGGCAACCGAACAGAACATCAAGGATTTCAGCGAACAGACAAAGAAAATTTTCGAGCAGATCGGGCGCGACGTGATCGGGCAGAAAGAGGTCGTGCGGGGAGCGGTCATCGCCATGATCGCGGGCGGAAACGTGCTTTTGGAGGGCGTACCGGGCGTCGGAAAAACGCGTCTTGTCCGCACGTTGGGGCGTGTGTTCGACCTGCCTTTTTCGCGGATACAGTTTACTCCCGATCTGATGCCCGCCGACGTTACCGGCACAAACATTATTGTAAAGGATGAAAAGGGCAATTCAATTTTTCGATTTGAAAAAGGCCCCGTGTTCAGCAATATCGTGCTTGCGGACGAAATTAACCGTGCGACGCCGAAAACGCAGTCGGCTCTGTTGGAAGCGATGCAGGAGCATACCGTAACGGTAATGGGGGAATCGCATAAGCTCAGCGAGCCGTTTTTCGTGCTGGCGACGCAGAACCCAATCGAGCAGGACGGTACCTATCCGCTGCCTGAGGCGCAGATGGATCGCTTTATGTTTAAAATTATTGTGAAAGACCCGAATCTTTCCGAGATGAAAGAGATCGTAAAACTGACGCAAAAGACGATGGCGGAGGTCGCCGAACCCGTCTGCGATGCGGAACAGCTTTTGGAAATGCGGAAAACGGCAAACGAAATTCTGGTTGCCGACGATGTTTTGGATTATGCGATGCGCGTATGCCTCGCCACCCATCCGGACGGAGAATGTTCCGCGCAGGTTTCCAAAACGTACATACAGGTGGGTGCGAGCCCGCGTTCGGGACAGGCGCTTATTTCCGCGGCGAAGGTCAGCGCTTTAATGGACGGCAGGTTTAACGTCGCTTACGAGGATATCGATTCGCTCGCCTATCCGGTGCTGCGCCACCGCATAAAACTGAATTTCGAGGCGCTTGCGGATAACGTTTCCGCCGATACGGTCATCGGGAAAATTTTGGAGGAATTGCACGGCGGCAAAGGTAAAGGGAAAAACAAATGAGCAACCCTTATATCAGCGGCGCGTTTTTCAGCCGCCTGGAAACGCAGGCGCTGCGCCTGAAAAACGACCTTATCGGTTTTTTCGGCGGGAAGCACCGCACGGATAAATACGGGCAGACGGTCGAATTTGCCGATTACCGGGAATATATGCTCGGCGACGACATCCGACGGATCGACTGGAACCTATACAGCCGCTTTGAAAAATATTATATCCGCCTGTTTACGGACGAGCGACAGATGGCGGTGAACATCTATATCGATTGTTCGGCGTCTATGGGGAAGGATCTTCCGCAAAAGGGGCAGTATGCCGTTGCGCTCGGCGCGGGGCTCGGCTTTTTGGCTGTACACAGCATGGATAAGGTCGCTTTCAAGCCGATTCATGAAAGACAGGCGGACGATTCGGGCGGCACGATCGTCGGGAAAAGCGCCTTTTTCCGCGCGGTGCGGAAATTGGAGAGTATAAATTTTGCGGGCGATTCCTATCTGTCGGAAGCAATCGTCGGCAGCGCCGAAAAAGGCTCGCGCGACGGGTTGACGGTCATTATCTCCGATTTTCTGACGGATAACGATTGGAAGCGCGCGGTCGATTTTCTGCGTTACAAGGGCAGGCAGGTTTTATTGGTGCAGGTGCTTGCGAAAGAAGAAGCCGCGCCCGCCTATACGGGTAGGGTAAATCTCATCGATTCCGAGGCGTCGGATATAGAAGATCCGAGAAATATGAAGATGAAGATCAACAGCGGGCATTACAGGGCGTATGCTCAAGCGCTGAATGCTATTAAAGAAGATATCCGCGGCTATTGCAAGAGCCGCCGCGCGGATTTCGTGTCGGTGTGTACGGATACGCCGATCGAAAAGGCAATTTTCCGCGAGTTGATGAAAATAGGTGTATTGGAATGAGATTGTTGTTGCCGATCGGGTTGCTGGCTTTGCTCGGCATAGCGGTTTTGATCGTCATCTATCTGATCAAACCGAGTTATCAGAATAAGCCCGTAACTTCGACATATATATGGCGAGAAAGCCTGAAATACAGAAAAAGAGAAAAGCCGGACAGTATTTTCCGCAATTTGCTCCTGATATTGTGCCAAATACTGCTCGTTGCTCTGTCGGCTTTTATTTTGTCGATGCCGTTTGTCAAGACGTATTCGGCGGACGATTTAGACCAAAATATTTTGGTGATAGACGGTTCCGCAAACATGATGGCGGCAAGCGACGGAACGACGCGCTTCGAGCGTGCATTGGAACGGGCGCTGCAATTTGCTGAAGAATCGATCGGAAAGCGGGTACCCGTCAGCGTCGTCTATGCGGGAGAGGATGCCTCGTATGTCGTTACGGAAGAGATTTCGTTCGCCACGGTCGAAGAAAAACTCGGCGCGTTGCAATGCTCTTATACAACAGGCGATGTGGAAGGGGCTATGGCGCTCGTTAGGGATCTGACGGAGAGTTCCAACGCGCAGGTGTATTTTTATACGGGTACGGAATATCGCAGCGCGTACGATATCAACGTTGTCGACGTGTCTTCCGAAAACGATTGGAACTCCTGCGTTCTGGACGTGCGCGCGGAATCGATCGACAATTACTATACGTTTTATGCCGACGTCGCGGTATACGGCAGCAATAAATATTTGGACGTCTATCTCACGGTGAACGGCGTGAATGATGAAGCCGAAACCTTATATGCGCAGGGGCGGGTGAACTGTGCAGACGGCGCAACGGTTACGGCCGAGTTCGACGGGTTGGAAATTTACCGTTACGAAGATGCGGAAGTTTCCGTCCGTGTAGACGACGGCACGCAGGACAGTTTTGCGCACGACGATATTTTCAGGCTTTACGGCGGAACGAAGGAAACGATAAAGATACAGTATGCGAGTTCCCTGCCCAACAATTTTTTTACGGGCGCACTCCTCGTGTTGCAGAGCACCTATGCCGACCGTTGGGATATTGAACTTTCACAGCCGACAGAGTCGGAGGACATTGCTTCGAGTGGTTACGACTTTTATATTTTCGAGCACTCTATGCCGTCCGTACTGCCGAAAGACGGCGTCGTATTCCTCGTAAATCCCGATACCGTGCCGCGCGGGCTGGATTTGACCGTCGGCGGAAGCATAAACGGAGACTTTACGATGACGGGCGGCGTTGTGAACCCCGTTATGGATTATGTGGACGCGACTGCGATCACCGCAACGACATACCGGCCGATTACCTCGTCGGAAGGATTCGAAACGCTCATGTACTGCGAAGGCGATGCGGTATTTGCGGTGAAAAACGCAGAGGACATGAAAGCCGCCGTCCTCACGCTGAATCTGAATACGTCGAATCTGGCGGTGTTGTACCAGTTTCCGACCATGCTCGCCAATATGTTCGATTATTTTATTCCGCAAACAGTGGAAAAGAACGTATTCGACGCGGGTGAGGAGATGCAAATACGGGCGAGAGGCACGGACGTAAAGGTCGTCGGAGCGCAGGGCGAAACGCCCGTACAGCCGCCCGCAGCCGTCAGTCTCGGCGAACCGGGGAGCTATACCGTTACGCAGATGCTTGCATCGGGCAGACGCTCGGAGACGGATATTTTTGTTAAGATCGCGGCAAAAGAAAGCGACTTCAACCGCGTCGAAGCGGAAATCCCGGGTGCGGCGCAGATCAAAAAGCCGGAAGACGTGGAAACGGATATCTATCTGTGGCTTGCTGCGGCGGCGCTCGCCGTACTGTTTTTGGAATTTTTCCTGCAGGCGCGCGAGAAGATTTAACGGAGCAGAGTATGTCAGATTTCAGTATAACATTTACACATCCGTGGCTGTTGCTGCTTATAATTCCGGGGATAGCGCTTTTGCTGTTCGGTTTTTTTCGCGTTTCGAAACAGTTTCGTTATACCCGCAACCGCGTCATCGCGTTATCGTTGGGCGCAGTAATGACGGTATCTTGCGCGCTCATGCTCGCAGGGATCGGGTTCGGTTACAGCATTCGGAACGATACGAACGAAGTGATTTTGCTGGTAGATGCGTCTTATAGCAACCGCGAGAGCGAGGAAAAAAAAGCCGAATTTATTCAAAGCGTTATCGCCGAAAACGGCAATACTGCCGAGCTCGGAATCGTGAAGTTCGGTTACGATCAGGTCTATGCAGTACCTTTGGGCGAAAACAGCGAAAATATTTATGAAATGTATCGGAATGCGCCTTCGCCGGATAACAGCGCTACCGACATCGCCGCGGCGCTCGAATATGCGCAAGGGCTTTTTGCGCACCCCGAATCGGCAAAAATCGTAGTGCTTACGGACGGGATCGAAACGGACGGGGACGCGATGAGCGCGGTCGCTTCGCTGGCGCTTGCCGGCATCCGTGTGGATTTTGCGGATTTTTCCGAACCGCTGCACGGGGAAGAAGTGCAGATTTCCTCCGTTTCGCTGCCGGAAGAAGTGATCAAAATGGGCGTGAATGCGCAGCTCGGTCTTTCCGTGCAAAGTATGGTCAGCACGGATGCGCTGATAAAAGTTTACGATAACGGCAAAGAAGTAATTTCGCAGTATGCCGAATTGGCGGCCGGCGCAAACAGCCTGTATTTTACCTATGCCTTTGAATCCGCCGGGCTGCACGAACTGCGTTTCGAGGCAGAAGGGGTGGGCGATACCCTTTCGCAGAACAATATCTATTATTCGTATGTGTATATCGACGTTGTGGACAACGTACTCGTGTTGCAGCGCGGAGACGAAGCGGAGCGGCTGGAGCAGCTCTTTTCGGACGATTTCGATGTAACCGTCAGAAATATAAGCGAAGCTCCGGCAACGCTGAACGAACTGCGCGATTACGATCAGGTCATATTGATGAACGTCGCCAATGCGGATATGCCCGCGGGGTTTATCGACATTCTGAATAGTTACGTCTATGATGTCGGCGGCAGCCTCTTTACGGTCGGCGGCTCGCGGGAGGAAAACGGAGAACAGGTCGCCAACGTGTATGACCGCCAAGACATGTCGGGAACGTTGTATGAGGAGATGCTCCCCGTATTGGCAGAAGATTATACTCCGCCCGTGGCGGTGGTGCTCGTCATCGATATATCGGGCAGTATGTCCTCGGCGGGTTCAAGCGGAAAAACGTTGATGGAGGAAGCGAAGGAGAGTGCGAAAGACGGCTTGCGCGCGCTCGATACGCGCGATTATGTGGGGATCGTTACCTTCGGCGACAATGCGAATACAATTTTGGATATGACTCCCGTCGCGGAAATGCGTCGCATTGAAACGGCGATCGACCGCATCGATTACCAAATGTCGGGAACGGTGTACTCCAATGGCTTGGAGCGCGCGGGAAGCTTGCTGCGCGCCATGCAGGGCGGGGTCAACCAAAAACACATCCTGTTGATCAGCGACGGCGAGCCGAGTTCGTCGGATAATATGTATATCAATATTACCGAGTCGAATTTAGCGGCGGGCATTACGACTTCATGCATTTCGTTCACGGGCGCCGTTTCAGCGGCGGAGGCGATCGCCGCCGCAGGTGAGGGGCAGAATTATACGGCGGCGAATGGGGAAGAGCTTACGGGGAAAATACGCGAAGATCTGAGCAACCCGACACTCCGCTCCTTTGAATACGAAACATTTCAGCCGCAATTCGGCGATTATTCGACGATTTTAAACGGGATAAGTGAAACGGACATCCCCACGCTTGACGGATTTTTCGGAACGCGGTTGAAAAACGGCGCGCAGGGAATCCTTGTAGGTGATTATGGTCAGCCGATCTACGCGCAGTGGGATTACGGAAAGGGAAAGGTCGGCAGTTTTATGTGCGATTTGAACGGAACATGGTCGGCGGAGTTTCTCGGAAATGATACGGGGCAGCAGATTTTGCGCAATATCGTCGGGGGGCTGTTTCCGCAGGAAAGCGTCGCAGTCAATGAAATCGAACTGTCAGTCAGCCGTGAAAATTATACCGTCGGCGTCAATGTTTATACGCAGATAAACGACGGGGAAAGTATCCGCATCCTTGTCAATAGGACGGAAAACAACGGAACGAAAGCGCTCGTACATACGATAAATGTGGAAAACTTCAGCGGGAACCAGACAATAAATTTCGATATCACGCAGGGCGGCGTGTATGAAATCGAAGTGCAGAAGCTCGGGGTGGACGGCTCTGTTCTCGCAAGCAATACCGCCTATCAGGAATTTTCCTACTCTTTGGAATACGATCCTTTTCTCGCGGAAAACGATAATGCGGCGCATATTGCCGAGCTCGCCGCCGCAGGGGGCGGCAAAACCGTCGGGAACGCCGCAGCGGTGTTTGACGGATTGATCACTACTTTTTTCTGTACATACGATCCGCGCGGCGTGCTTTCCGTCGTTTTGATCGTCGCGTTGCTGCTGTATGTGGCGGTGCGGAAATTCAAGTTTAAATGGCCGCATGAGATTATCAGAGAGAAGAAGAAAGTCAAAAAAGACAAATCGGGAGGAAATGTTGTTTAAGGCGGCTTATCGAAAGGAGTAGCATGTAATGAAGAAAAGAATATTTTCCATTTTATTTGCAGTTTTGGTGGGTTTTTCTTTTGCCGGGTGCGCGCGCGGCTTGCCCGCGCCGCAGAATCTGCGGCTGGATACGCTCAACAATATTCTGTCGTGGGACGCGGTGGACGGAGCTGCAAGCTATGTCGTCAATGCGGAGGAAAAGAATTTTTCCGTTCTGTCCAACGAATTTGCGTTGGATAATCTGGAAAGCGGAACGCATGGTTTAAAGGTCAAAGCCGTATCCGAAAGAGGCGAGGAATCTGCATGGTCGGAAGTCTTCACTTATACGAAGGAAGAAACGTCTTTGCTTGAATTGAAACTCATCAATGCCAATTCGGAGTACGAAGTTGTGGGCGCGGGGCTTGCCGGCGCGGAGATCGTAATCGGCAATACATACCGCGGGCTTCCCATTACGTCGATCGGCGAAGGCGCGTTTTCCAACAACGATACCGTAACGCGCGTCGTCCTCGGCGAAAACGTTCGGGAAATCGGTGAAAACGCTTTCAAAAACTGCTCCGAATTGGAAAACGTGCAGTTTTCCGCGGGGTTGGAGTCCATCGGCGCGAATGCCTTTCAGGGCTGCACGGCGCTTTTGTCCGCGGATATTCCCGATTCGGTCACGGAGATCGGCGCATACGCCTTTGCGTATTGCTCCTCTTTGAAGAGTTTGGAACTTTCCGATAATTTACAGTCATTGGAAAACAGCGTGTTTGCAGACTGCCGCGATTTGGAGAGTGTGATCGTGCCGGGCGGCGTGCGCACGGTGGGCGAGTTGGCCTTTTCGGGGAACGAAAGCATGCGCACCCTTACGCTGTGCGAGGGTATCGAAAGCATCGGCGAAGGCGCCTTTTACGGCTGCGAGTCGCTCAACGAAGTTTCCGTTCCGTCCTCCGTTAAAACCATCGGCGACATGGCGTTTATGGAAAGCACGAATCTGACGGAGGTGACGCTTGCGGAAGGGGTGGAAGAAATCGGCGCGCAGAGTTTTTACGGCTGCGAAAAGCTGACCGACGTTTCGCTCCCTTCCTCGCTGACTTCAATCGGAAGTTACGCTTTTGACGAAACGGCAATCGCTTTCAGTGCTTCAGGGCTCGTTTATATCGGCGGCTGGGTGGTCGGCAATAACGATACTTCCGTTACCGAAATGGAAATAGAGGAAGGCACGGTCGGTATTGCTGATGTTGCACTGAAGAATCTTTCGGCGCTCCGCTCCGTTACGCTTCCGGACAGTCTCCGCTATATCGGAAGTTACAATTTTCAAATGTCGACCAATCTCGGCAGCGTCGTGTGGGGGAACGGCGTGCGCGAAATATCCGAGTATGCCTTTTTCGGATGCCGCGGACTGAACGTTTCGGCATTGCCGGAAAGCGTGGAACGCATCGGGCAGAATGCCTTTACAAATACGATGAATTGGACGCAGGCGGCTGCCGGTGCGGTCGTGACTGCAGGTACATGGGCGCTCGGCGTCAAAGACGAGCCTCCCGCGTCCCTGATCGTCGCGGAAGGGGTTACGGGCATCGCGGACTACGCTTTTGCGGGCAAAGAGGCAATTGCGGAAGTTTCTCTTCCGCAAACGCTCCGCGTCATCGGCGAAGGCGCGTTCAGGGAATGCGCCGCGTTGCAGGCGGTTATACTGCCGGACGGCATTGCGGAGATCGCACCATACGCCTTTTACAAGTGCGGCGCTTTGGCGCAGGTGACTTTGCCGCAGAGCGTCACGGAAATCGGCCGTTCGGCTTTCTATGAAACGGCGGCGCTTGCGGAAATAACCTTGCCGGAGAATTTGTGCGTTATCGGCGACTTTGCGTTTTATGGTTCGGGATTGCGAACTTTGAATTGCCCGCCGTCGCTGCTTTCCATAGGCGAATGCGCTTTCTACCGCAACGAAGCGTTGGAGAGCGTCGCTTTAAACGAAGGACTGAAGGGCATAGGGGCTTACGCCTTTTACAGGGCAAAGAGCTTGAAGAGCATTACGATTCCCGATAGTGTCCAAACAATAGGTATGCGCGCCTTTTACAGCGCGGCCGCTTTGGAGCAAGTCGTCATAGGGAACGGCGTGCTTTCGATCGGCGCTTACGCCTTTTACAGGTGCGCCGCCGTGACAAGCATCGTGTTCGGCGAAAAGTTGGAATATATCGGCGATTACGCCTTTACGCATTGCAGCGGAATCGGCGAACTGCATTTGCCGCAATCGTTGAAGTACATCGGCAAATACGCTTTCGTCGGCTGTTCGGCTCTGACGGCCGTTCAACTGCCCGAAAGCCTGGAATCGATCGGAGGCTATGCCTTCGCTTCCCTGCGCGGCGTTACCTTTTATACCGCCACTGGCAAGGCAGATTGCGGCTGGGGAGCTGTTTGGAACGTTTCGTACCGCCCCGTGTTCTGGGATTGCGAGTTTTCGGAGGATGGGTATCTCGTTAGCTTTGTAAAAGGCGAAGATACGATCAGTAATTTCAATTCCGCTGCCGAATTTTCCGAGCCGAAGCGAGAGGGGTATGCGTTTGTCGGCTGGGCGACGTCGCCCTCGGCAACGGAGGCTGTCTTTACGTTGGAACAGACGGCAGACGTGCAGAACGGCACCACACTGTATGCCGTTTGGGAAAAAATATCTTAAAGCAAAAAATAAATTTTATAAAAATGTCAGGAGGTCTATCATGACGAAAAGAAGATATTGTTGGTTTTTTGCATTTATTCTCATGCTCGCGGCTTGTTTCGGGTTGGCGGCTTGTGCCGATCCGTCGGATCATTCCGAAACGGGTGCGGAGGCCGGAGAATATTACTTTGAAGCAGAAAGCGGGGAATACCTGCTCACGCTCGGGGAGGACGGCAGCGCGTCGCTCAATGTCGGGCAAGATCTTACGGGTACATACGCTTTGAACGGGAACGAGCTTACACTTACGCTCGGCGAAGAAGTGATCGACGCGGAGTATCGCGAAACGAGCATCTCGCTCACCTACAACGGCGAGGAGATGGAGTTTCTGAAAAAGATATACTTCACCGTCACGTTCGAAACGAACGGCGGCACGGCAATTGAAAGCGAGCAGGTGCTCAACGGCAAAACGGCCCAAAAGCCTGCCGACCCGCAAAAGACGAACGGCAAGTTTTTGGGCTGGTATAAGGACGCCGGAGGGAATACCCCGTTCGATTTCACGACCGAAAAGATCACGGCGAATACCACGGTCTATGCGAAATGGAATACCGTCAACACGCTCACATACGATGCCGCAAGCGGGGTGAGCGGGAGCTTTACCGTGAACGACGGGGAGGATTATAAATTAGAAACACCCGCAGAGGAGTACGGGTACCTGTTTCTCGGCTGGTTCACGGAGGACGGAACGCAGCTGACGGACGGGGAGGGGAACAGCCTTGCCGCGTGGGATTCCTCCGCATACGGCAACATCACGGTGTACGCGCGCACGGAAGCCGATCTCGTTTACACATTGACGGCGGACGAAACGGGCTATTCCGTTTCGGGGAAAGCGGAGAGCAGCGAGGTCGAAGAACTGATCATCCCCGCCGTGCACGAGGGAAAGCCCGTTACGCAAGTCATGAGCTTCGCGGGGTATGCCGCCCTGACCGCCGTGCAAATACCGGACAGCGTGGCCGAGCTTGCGGAATGGGCGTTTTCGGATGCCGGAAAATTGTCGTCGGTAGAATTTTACGAAACGGGGACGAACGAGCCGGCGTATATTTCGGAAAACGGTGTGGTGTTCAGCGCGGATAAGCAGAAATTGATCCTGTATCCCGCCGCGAGGCAGGGCGACGGCGGCACGTCTTCCTACCGTATCCCGGCATCCGTAACGGAAATAGCACCCTATGCCTTCGCCGACGTGCGCACGATCCCCGACGGGGAATGGACGCCGGTTTATGCGGGCGTCTTAACGGAAGTGATCCTGCCGCAGAACCTGAAAACGATCGGAGATCATGCCTTTTATCAGCGCGGGAAATTGGAGAGCGCGCTGTTCGACGGCGGCAAAAGCCTGTCCGAATGGGCGGTCGGGGATTATGCCTTTTACGGCACTCCCTTAAAGGATTTCGATTTTAACGACAACCTCGTGCGCATAGGGAATTCCGCTTTTTACAGCGATTATGCGAACCCTTCGCAGCTTTCCGAAGTCGTGTTTTCCGAAAATTCCAAGCTGCAGAGCATCGGGGATTCGGCATTCTATTTTGTGGCGTCGCTGCAGCGCGCGGCGCTCCCCGCCTCGCTCACGCAGCTCGGGGAAGCGGCCTTCTATAATTGCAGGAACGCCACAAATTTGCAGTTTGCGCAGGGGAACCGGCTCTCCTCGATCCCGGACGATGCTTTCGCGCAATGGGCGTTTACCGCGGTGGAGCTTCCCGAAACGGTCACTTCGATCGGGGCGTATGCTTTCGGCTACAGCGAAAACCTGCAAACGATCGAGCTGCCGGAAGGGCTCGAAAGCATCGGCGAGCAGGCCTTTTACGCCAACGCAAGCTTGCGCGGCGTTTCCTTCCCTTCCTCGCTCAAAACGATCGGCGCGGGCGCGTTCGAGGGGTGCGTCTCTCTCACGGATATCGTTTTGCCGCAGGGGCTCGAAAGCATCGGCGAAGATGCGTTTTACATTTCCGGCTATGATTATAATTACGATTCGGAGCGCACGCTGGCGGTGCCCGCAACGGTAAAAACGTTCGGCGGCGGCTGTTTTTCCGGGCCTACGCCCTATGCCTGCGTCACGGCGGAAGGGGAAGGGCTCCTGCTGCTCGCCGCGCAGGAGTATGCCGCGGCGGAGTCGGACGAGGATCGGTGGGTGCAATGCATCAACGTGCTCAAAGTCGCGGAGGGCGTCGCGCTGCCGGAAGGCATTGCGGAGCTGTTTGTCTCGTCCGGAACGGAGAACGGATATACGGTTTATGTCAATAAGCGGCTCACCGTCGCCACGCAGGGCTTCTTGAATGAGGTCGCGGAGCGTGAGCTCTATCGGTTTGCGGAGGAACTGTACGTTGCCGACGGGCTGTCCTTGCCGGCAGCGGTCGGGGATGTGTTTGCGGAAAGCGGCGAGGTTGCGGACACCGAATATATCCTCTACACCAAAAAGGATACCGCTGCGTAGCGCGCGGTTAAGGCAGAGCGCTGCGGCGCCGCCAACGCGGCGCCGCAGCTATCTTCGGAGGAAGCATGATCCATACAAAGCGAAGGGTGGGAGCGGTGTTTTCGGCGATCTTGTCTTTATACGCGGTTTTTTCGGCGGGCGCATCGGAAAATTTTCTTTTGGCGGAAGCATCGTCGCTCTCCGGCGGAACGTATGCCGTATCCGTTTCCAATGACATGCCGATGGGCAAAAACAATATTTCCGATTTGGCGGTGCTGGAAGCGTGGGGCGGCAATTATTATCTTTCGCTCGCGTTCAATACGGCAAAATTGTCGGATATCAGGCTGGAGATCGGCGGCAAAACCGCGGGGCGGCAGATCCTCGGAAAAAACGGGGATATGACGGCGTATTGCTATACGCTGTCGGAAGAGAGCATTGCCGCGCCGCTGCCGTTCGTCGCCGACGTGCTGCCGATGGGGCAGAGCGGTCTGAACAGGGAAATCAACGTTACGGTCGATTTGTCTTCCGCGGAAAAAACGAGCGATACCGTCGAAAACCGAGGCGAGCGCCCCGCGGAGTTTGTTCCCACGCTCCTGACGAATGCAGGCAGCGAGTATTTGCAGGAAACAGGAACGGCTTTTACTGTGCCGTCAGCCACGGCCGTACTCGGCGGCGAAAGTTGTAACGTAACGGTTTCAGCTTATTATGTGAACGGGGACGAGCTTCAATCCGTCACTTGCGAAAATAATCGGTTATACCTTGAAAAACAGGGCGAATATCGTGTCGTTTACAGGGCAAGCAGTCCGTTGTATAAAACATCCGAGGGGAATGATACCTATACGGAGTATATCGTAAAAATCTTTTCGGGCGTCGGCGTTTCGCCGCTCGCAAAATTTGAGGATATAAATGATATTTTGCCGGAAGGGGTAACGTTGCAGGCGAGCCGCATCGAGGCGGGGGCGCTGTACAATACTGCCGCAGAACGGATGAAGACGGTATCCGACCACTATGAGGTTTTTGACGTAAATCTCTATGATGCGGAAGGGATGGCAATCGATTTGTCGGATACCGTTCGTATTGGCATTTCGGAAAGTTCGGAATATGTCGGAGAAGAAATAGAAATATATTATCTAAGCGAGAGCGGAATGCTCGGCAAATTGACTTGTACAGAACTGAACGGTTATGTAGAGTTTGAAACGGACAGGCTTGGAACCTTCATCATCTGTATCCCCGGCGTGGCGTTCGTCATGCCGATGTGGGGGTACGCGATCATCCTTGCCGTCTGCGTCCTCGTCGTGGCTGCGGCGATCACGGTTACGGTCATTCTCGTCCGCAAAAAGAAGAAAGCAAAGAAATCAACGGAAGCATAAACCGGGAAGGGGGAAAGATGAACACGACAAAAGAAACGCAGGAGATGTATCTGAAAGTCATATATGAGTTGAGCCGCAGGAAGGGAAACGTGCGGGCGATAGACATTGTGACGGAGCGCGGGTATACCCGTTCCACAGTCTCGTATGCGATGAAATCCCTGCGTGCGAAAGGTCTTGTCACGGTGACAGCAGACGGGGAGATACGCCTAACGGAAGAGGGCAGGGAGCGCACCGAGAAAGCAAACAGGCGGTACGCGGTCTTTACGGAGATGCTGGAGCGGCTGGGCGTGCCGCAGGAAAGGGCCTGCGCTGTCGCCTGCAAGATGGAGCATATCGTACCGGACGACGTGTTCCTGCTTATCGAGCGGAAATTTGCGGAGGAGGAAACGCATAGCATTCCGGATAATAATTGATTTGAATAAAACATCGAATAAAGCAAAAGCGGAGCAGGAAACCGAGAGACGGTTTCCTGCTCAGTCATTTAGCGGAAGTTTGAGCTCAGTAAATGAAGAAACAGCACACTTATCGTGAGTCTGCCAGAAAAAGGTATCATAAATGCTTGATTTTCTTCCTATATTCGGCTATAATAATATCAGATATTAAATTGGTCAAAGAGGCGGTAATATGTACAGAAAAAGGCATGCGGAATCTGCGGTGAAAAAACTTTCGGAAATGTTCGGGGCGGTTCTTGTCGCGGGACCGAGGCAGGTCGGTAAAACGACCATGCTGAAGGCGCTGACAAAAGATATCGGTTACGTGACGCTCGACGATATGATCGTGCGGTCTGCCGCGCAGGAAGAAAGCGGGACATTCTTCAAGGATAATCCTCCGCCCGTTTTCGTGGATGAAATCCAAAAGGCGCCCGTTCTGTTTGAACAAATCAAAATGTATATTGACCGCGATCGGAAGAAAGGGCAGTTTTATATGTGCGGGTCGCAGCAATTCAGGATGATGAAAGGCGTTTCGGAGTCTCTTTCGGGCAGGATCGGGCTGCTGACATTGCTCGGATATTCTCTGCGGGAAATGTACGGGATAGATTTTGATCTTCCGTTCCTCCCGACGGAGGAGTATTATGCGAAAAGAAGAGCCTGCCTTAAAAACATGGAATACGGTGACGTTTGGAAAATCATTCATCGCGGAAGCATGCCGGAACTTTGCGAAAATCCGGAATATGATTGGCAGATGTTTTACGGAGCATATCTGCGCGCCTATATCGAAAGAGATGTCGGTGATTTGGCTGAAATCGGCGACAGTATAAAATTTTCAAAGTTTATGGTTGCCGTTGCGGCGATGTCCGGCAATCTTTTAAACAAGGCTTCGCTTGCGAGAGACGTAGGGATATCTGAACCCACCGCAGAAAGATGGCTCAGCATTCTTGTAGCGTCAAACATTGTTTATCTGTTGCAGCCGTACTCCAACAACATTACGAAGCGAGCAATCAAAACGCCCAAGGTTTATTTTCTTGATACGGGGCTTGCCGCATATTTAACCAAATGGAATACGCCCGACGTTCTGAAAAACGGAGCTATGGCAGGAGCGTTTTTCGAGAGTTTCGTTATTTCGGAAATCATAAAGAGTTATTACAACAGAGGGATACTTGAACCGCCTATATATTTCTATCGCGATAAGGAGATGAACGAAATCGACCTGATTATAGAGGAGGGAGGAAAACTCTATCCCATTGAGATAAAAAAGTATGCTGATCCTGCGAGGAGAGACATTGAAGCATTTGATCTGCTTGACAAAATCGGCGGGGCCAAGCGCGGCAGCGGCGGAGTGATCTGTCTATACGATAACCTTATAACGCTGAAAGGGGATGATCGCGTCATTCCTGTTCAATATCTGTAACATCAAAGCCTGCGGAAACTGCCGCAGGCTTATATTATGTCCATAAAAACAGTCTGCACTGTAATATTGGTTCATGCCTTCGAGCAAACTTTCCAGCAGGATGCCTTCGGGCGTCTCCGGAATATTCTCCATCGCGGAGAGGATCTTAACGCCGTTGTCTTTCAGGTGTTTGCGGTGGATCGCCATCTCATATTTGTTGCGGGAGAATCTGTCAAGTTTGTAAACTGTCACATATTTTTATGGACACTCTATTTGATTAGATGTTTTTTGGTTGAAAGCGTAACAAAAAATAAGTCATGAAAATAATTTTACTCTGCCGTTACTTTAATTTTTACGCTCTTGCCATTTTGGACAAGCCGAAGTCATAGCGGGATTAATATTGCCTTTCCCCCGAGCCCCGATTTTACAAACGTGACTTGTATTATCGTATTCAACAATGCTCCCTTTTAAGGTAGCCCTGCCGCCGAAATATTGGCAGGTGCAACGATATTTGCTTGTTTTTGAAATTGTACTCATAGTATACCTCGCTTAAATTATATTTCAATCAAATCATAAAATTTGAATTGAGAAGTTTTTAATTTGTTTTGTGCCCAATTAACCACATAGCTGCGTTCACTGATTACCGTTTCGGTAAAAGCAGGGCTGCCTGTTTTATATGCTCCCTCATTAAAACAGTATCTGATCAACCATTTTTTGCCATATGAAATCTCCATATAGTTATTCCCAGTCTTTCATCAATTCAAGATAATAGTTAATATACTCCTTGACTTTTGGTATAAAAGCATATTCGTCCTTGACGGTTGCATTATCCAAATAACCTATTTGTTTTGGGAAATATTTCTCTTTCCCGTTCCTGTTTTGTACCATCCCTTTTGTAGCAAACCATCCGCTTTGCTTAATTTTTTCAATAAGTTCCTGCTGCCGGGGAACATCGACTTTCGGCATACCATAACAGAGGAAACGAATATTGATGTTTCTTTGCTGATGCTGTTCGCTTACAGGCAGGCAATCCCTGCTGCGAATCTCAAGTTTAGGGACTATTTTATCGTATCCGCTTTTTTCAATACTCATATAAACATATGGATATTGACCGGCTTTTGTAACAAAGAACTTGCATCTATCCTGATATTCCGAAAGTTGCGGGATTACAGTCTTTTCAAAATATGAGATCCACTTCAGATAGTCAATGTGTGTGCCGTCTTTTTCGGGCATTTGTGTATTTTGGGTGGCGCAATACACATTGACAACGTGTTCGGCATGTAAAAGGCGATTTCGAGCCGATTATAAGCGAAGAACAGTGGGACAGGTGCCGGCAGATACGGGAACAGCGCGTCCGTCGCAATAAAATTCTTACGGAGAACGGGGAAAAGAGCCATCTGACGGGCGTTCATACAAGCGACGACGTCTGGACGAAAAAACTCCGCTGCCGTTGCGGTTACCGTATGCGCAGAAATAAGTGGAGGAAAAACAGAAACGGTGAATTGATTTACGGATATAAGTGCTATAATCAGTTGAATAACGGCACAAAAACCACAAGGCAACAGGCAGGTGTGGACGATTCCGGGTTCTGCGACCTGAAAGAAATCTGCGATTGGAAACTTGAAATGATGGCAAGGCGTATTTTTTCGGGTTTATGGGGAAACAAGAAAGATATTCTGAACAAAGTGTCGTCGTTATATCAGGTCGGCGTGTTTATGGAATATCGCGAAGCCGAAACGGTGAAAGACCGGGTGACGGAACAACTTGTCAAGTTAGATGAAAAACTGAAAAAACTTACCCGTATGCGGCTGGAAGACGAAATAACGCGGGAATCGTATTTCGAATTCAAAAGCGAGATAGAGAAAGAAAAACTTGATTTACTGAGCAAACGGCGGGTGCTGGATGCGGGAATGGTGCCGAACGGAAATCCGGAAGATCCAGCGAAAAAGGCAGAAGATTTTTTGCTGGTAAAAATGAATTTTACCGACCATCGTATCGACAGAGACGTAATCGGTCAGTTCGTCGGCACGATTGTTCCCGTTACGGAAACGTGCTTCAACTGATATATGAATTTTGACCTTGCCGACAAATCCGACGATATGAAAAGGCTCGTGTGGGAGTTTACGATAGATTATAAAGAGGCAAAATCTTACCGGAAAGAACGGGACGGAATGCTCAGGCAAAATCAATGGCACGACCTGACGGTAAGAGTGTTTATGTAACTTTACCGGCAGACAGAAAAACGCCGTTCTCTGCTTTTGCGGAGGACGGCGGTTTTTAATGCTTTCAGACTAATAGAACTCTCGAACAATTTATTCGAGAGTTCTTTATCGTTATTCGTTTTTTCGTTCCCTATGGGAATTGCGCTTTCGCCTGCTCCCTTTTTTATTGCGATTATACTGCTGCGGCGGTTGCAACAGGGGGATTCGGGTTTGTTTCGCTTCTTTCCGCTATAATATCGCGGTAAAACTCCGCCTGCGCTGTCTGCATATACGGGATAATCCAAAAGTATAAAATTCCGAACGTGAGGATGCCGAGCAGCATCCAGCCGATGAAGCTGAAATGCAGGCAGAACAAGCGCCACTTATTGCCATTCATGTATGTCATCGACTGCTTTCTCGCTTCGTTTGCCCCCATCTGCGGGTTATCGGCGAGTATGTACCAGCTCATCGAATAAGAATACGCTTTGATGATGCCGGGGATGACAAGCAACAGCGACCAAAGCGCGGTGAAGATCGTAATAAGCAGGAACAGCGCAAGCGACGAGCCGTAATTTTTAAAGCCGTCGAACAGCTGCGCTGCGCGCACTTCCTGCATTCGCGCCACCGCCAATCCCATAATCGCCAGTCCCAACGTAAAGGCGCCCGTCAGAAACAGCCCCGCAATTCCGCCGATATAGGCGAGCATCAACGCGCCGCATGCGCCCATAATGAGCGCATATATGAGCGTCGCGATCGCCATCGTTCCCCATTTGCCGCGCAGCTTTTCCCACGCCGCTTGTCTGTAGTCTTTTGCCCTCATCATATTCTCTCCTATCATGTTTGTAACAGCTTTCGCTATCCGTATTTCATTATAGTACGGCATGAACGTATTTGTCAAGTAAAGGTAGAATTCTATCGGGCATCGGCGCGCTGTATTGTATTTGCCGCTTTCCCGCCGTTTCCGCCGATTATTTGCTCGGTTCAGAAAACTGATTTTCGGCAAACGGGTTGACAGTGCAACGCGGCGATGATACAATAGAGCCGGGAAACAGTTCTGCCGGGAGGGGATTATGAAATATTGCGAAAATTGCCACGTCGCGGCAGAGCCGCCGCGCTGCCCGCTCTGCGGGAGCAAAAAACTGCGCGCGGTCAAAGAGGACGATTACTGTTTTTTGACGGAAATGCGGGCGATGAACGGCGAAATGCTCGCGGATATTCTGCGGGGAAACGGAATCGAATGCGTCACGATGCCGTCGGGCAGCGGGCTGAATACGGCGATGGCGTTGCCGTTGGAGAACAGCAGGCTGTATGTGCCATGGCGGTCTTTGGAACAGGCAAAAGCGTATCTGCGGGAGGCTGCCGACGCGGAAACGGAAAAATGGCGGCAGTATCTTTTGGAAAATGCCGATAAGCTGCATATTTCCCCGAAGCTGGAAAAGAAGGTCATCAAAAAGAGCAAAGGCGCCTGCGGGGAAAGCGTAACAGAATTTTTTCAAAATTTGATTGTATCTTCCGATCGGATAAAAGACGGAGGCATGCGCCGCGCCGGCGATGATTTTGAGCTTTTTTGCTATGCGAATGGCGATATTGCCGCAATCGACGGCAAAACGCTGGAAATAGTGGATTTTTCGTTGAAAAAGCGTTGAAGTTCGGCAAGGCGCGTCTTTCGGCAGACAGCCGGAAGACGCGCCTCTTTGGGGTAGTTTAATGGATTGAGCGCGGGCGAAAAAGTTCGGCGAGGCGAAAAAGCATTGGACTTCGTGCCTATTTTGCAAACGAACTCGGCGGCGGAACAGCGCAAAGCAAATGCTAATATTACAAAAAAGGGAGCAGGCGAACGCCTGCTCCCTTGTCGTTTCTTCTTATATAGAGGAATTACTCCTGCTGGCTCGCGAGCTTCTTGTAGCCCTCGTAGCGCTCCTTGCTCTCTTCCTCGTTCTCCTTGAAGAGTTTCTCCGCCGCTTCGGGCTGGGTCTTCTTCAACGAAGAGTAACGGGTCTCGCCGAGGATGAATTCCTGATAGTCGCCCGTCGGCTCCTTGCTGTCGAGCGTGAACGGATTCTTGCCTTCCTCTTTGAGAGTCGGGTTGTAGCGGTACAGCTGCCAGTAGCCGCAATCCACCGCGCGCTTCTCCTCTTCCTGGCTCTTGCTCATGTTGATGCCGTGGTTGATGCAGGGCGCGTATGCGATGATGAGGGACGGCCCGTCGTACTTCTCCGCTTCGATGAGCGCGTTGAGGAACTGCTGTTTGTTCGCGCCCATGGAAACCTGTGCAACGTACACATAGCCGTAGCTCATCGCCATCATGCCGAGATCCTTTTTCTTGACGCGCTTACCGGAGGAAGCGAACTTCGCGACCGAGCCGGTCGGCGTGGACTTGGAAGCCTGACCGCCCGTGTTGGAGTACACCTCGGTATCCAGAACGAGCACGTTGACGTTTTCGTTCTGCGCGAGCACATGGTCGAGCCCGCCGTAGCCGATGTCGTACGCCCAGCCGTCGCCGCCGAAGATCCAGATGGATTTCTTGACGAGGCAATCCTTCGCTTTCAGAACTTCCTGGCAGAGAGCGTCGCACTCGCAGCCGCAATCCTTGCAGCCTTCGCAAGCCTTGACGAGCTTGTCCGCCGCAGCCTGGCTGCCTTCCGCATCGTCCATGTTGGCGAGCCATTCTTCGCACGCCGCCTTGCCTTCCGCATAGTCTGCCCACTTTTCGGCGAGCGCCTTCACTTCCGCTTCGAGCTTCGTGCGGCGAGCCTTATACGCGAGGTTGATGCCGTAGCCGAATTCCGCGTTGTCCTCGAACAGGCTGTTCGCCCATGCGGGGCCGTGACCCTTTTTGTTCACGGTGTAGGGGCAGGTAGGGGAGGAACCGCCGTAAATGGAGGAGCAGCCCGTCGCGTTCGCAACGATCATGCGGTCGCCGAACATCTGGGTGACCACCTTGACGTACGGCGTTTCGCCGCAGCCTGCGCACGCGCCCGAGAACTCGAACAGCGGCTGGTTGAACTGGCTGCCCTTGACGGTCGTTCTCTTGATCGAGGAGGTATCCGCCTGCTGTACGCTCTGGGCGAATTCCCAGTTCTTCGCGTCGGCGTCTGCCACTTCTTCCAACGGAACCATGACGAGAGCCTTGTTGCCCTTCATGCCGGGGCAGACGTTCGCGCACACGCCGCAGCCCATGCAATCGAGGGGCGAAACCTGCATGCGGAACTGCGTTCCCTTCAAACCGGTCGTGGGTTTGGTGACGAACGTATCGGGTTTTTCGGCCGCGTCGTCGATGACCGCCGGGCGGATGCACGCGTGCGGGCAGACGAACGAGCACTGGTTGCACTGGATGCAGTTTTCGGGGATCCACTTCGGAACCTTTACCGCAACGCCGCGCTTTTCAAACTTGGTCGTGCCGACGGGTACGGAGCCGTCCGCATTGAACGCGGAGGTGGGCAGCTTGTCACCCTCGAGCACGAGGATGGGATGCACGACGTTCTTGAAGTATTCGTTGTCGGCAACTTTGACCATCGGCGCGCCGTCCTTCGCGTTCGCCCAGCTTGCGGGGTAGTTGATCTCCTGCAAACCGCTCTTCGCGGAGTCGATGGCGGCGTAGTTCATGTTGACGACGGCGTCGCCCTTGCGGGAGAACTTCTTGAATACCGCCTTCTTCATATAGTCGGAAGCCTGTTCGTAGGGCATGATCGAGTCGTTGATGTAGAAGAACGCAGACTGCATGATCGTGCTCGTCTTGCCGTTCAGACCGATCTGCGACGCAATGCCGATACCGTCGATGTTATAGAATTTGAGGTGCTTTTTCGCGATCTGCTGTTTGACCTTTGCGGGCAGGTTCTTTTCGATCTCCTCCATGGTCGTCCACTGGGAGTTGAGCAGGAACTTGCCGCCTTCCTTGATGTCGGAGAGCATGTCGTAGCGGGTGATGTAGGAAGGGTTGTGGCAGGCGACGAAGTCCGCGCTGTCGATGAGGTAGGAACTCTGAATGGGCGTCTTGCCGAAGCGCAGGTGCGAAACGGTGATGCCGCCCGACTTCTTGGAATCGTAGAAGAAATACGCCTGCGCGTACATGTCGGTGTGGTCGCCGATGATCTTGATGGAATCCTTGTTCGCGCCGACGGTGCCGTCCGAGCCGAGGCCGTAGAACTTGCACGAGATCGCGCCCTCGGGAGCGGCGTCGTACTTCTCGGAGAAGTCGAGCGAGGTGTTGGTCAGATCGTCGTAGATACCCACGGTGAAGTGGTTCTTCGGCTGTTTCTTTTCGAGGTTCTTGTACACCGCGTAGCACATGGAGGGGTTGAACTCCTTCGAACCCAAACCGTAGCGGCCGCCGACGACTTTGATTTTGTTCATGCCCTTCTCAAACAGCGCCGAGCAGACGTCGAGGTAGAGGGGTTCGCCGAGGGAGCCGGGCTCCTTCGTGCGGTCGAGCACCGCGATCTTTTTGCAGGTCTTGGGCAGAGCCGCAACGAACGCGTCCGCAACGAACGGGCGGTACAGGCGTACTTTGACCAAACCGACCTTGTGTCCCTCTTTGTTCATGCGGTTGATGGTTTCTTCCATCGCGTCCGCGCCGCTGCCCATCATGACGACGACGTTCTCCGCGTCGGGAGCGCCGCAGTAGTCGAACAGGTGGTAGCTGCGCCCGGTCAGAGCGGAGACCTTGTCCATCATCTCCTGTACGATGGCGGGGGCGGCGAGGTAGTACTTGTTCGCCGTTTCGCGGTTCTGGAAGTAGGTGTCGCCGTTCTGCGCCGTACCCTTCTGGATAGGGTGCTCGGGGTTGAGCGCGCGGCTCTTGAAGTCGTCGATGTCCGCCATCAGGCCGTTGTCCTCGACGAGTTTTTTCATCTCGTCGTAATCGATGACGTCGATCTTGGAAACTTCGTGCGAGGTGCGGAAGCCGTCAAAGAAGTGCAGGAAAGGCACCTTCGAGCGCAGGGTGGACATATGCGCGACGAGCGCGAGATCCATGACCTCCTGCACCGAGCAGGAAGCGAGCATCGCAAAGCCCGTCTGGCGGCACGCCATAACGTCCTGATGGTCGCCGAAGATGTTCAGCGAATGCGCCGCAATCGCGCGCGCGGAAACGTGGAACACCGTGGGGAGCAGTTCGCCCGCGATCTTGTACATGTTGGGGATCATGAGCAGAAGTCCCTGGCTGGCGGTGTAGGTGGTGGTCAGCGCGCCCGCGGAAAGGGAGCCGTGTACCGCGCCCGCGGCGCCGCCTTCGCTCTGCATTTCGGCGAGGCGAAGTTTCTGGCCGAACATGTTCACGCGCCCGGCGGTCGCCCATTCGTCCGCGACCTCCGCCATCGGCGAGGAGGGGGTGATGGGGTAGATGGCCGCCACTTCCGAGAAAGCGTAAGCGACGTGGCTGGCGGCGGTATTGCCGTCGATCGTCATCTTCTTCATAAAAGATATAACCTCCGAATAACTTTTTCCGAATTAAAACACGGTTAAACCCGAAAGGCGGAACGACCTTTCGGTAAACCACTTAAATTATAATGTCTTTCGCGCAAATAGTCAATTCAAAAGAGCGGTTTTTGTCAAATATTTATTATAGAAAGGTGAAAATCGCGGCAGGCGCTTTAAAATCGTTGTTAATTTTTTCCGCTTTTGCTATAATAAACAGCAACGGAACGTTCGGCGTTCCGCAAAGGGAATACATATGGAAGCAGTTCGGTTCGACAACGTAAAATTTTCCTACCGCGAGGGCGGCGGAGAGTTCGCCGTGGGCGGCGTCAGCCTCTCCGTCGAGGAGGGGCAGTTCGTCGCGGTCTTGGGTCGCAACGGCAGCGGTAAATCCACCCTCGCCAAACTCATCAACGCCCTCCTCGTTCCGACCTCCGGCACCGTTTCCGTGTTCGGCATGGATACCGCCGACGATAAAAAGACCTTCGAGATCCGCAAAAGCGCGGGCATGGTCTTTCAGAACCCCGACAACCAGACGGTCGCATCGATCGTCGAGGACGACGTCGCGTTCGGCCCCGAAAACATCGGCGTGCCGCGCGAGGAGATCGGCAGGCGCATCGACTTCGCGCTGGAAGCGGTCGGCATGCAGGCGTTCCGCCATTCCACGCCCGCAAGGCTATCGGGCGGGCAGAAGCAGCGCATCGCCATCGCGGGCGTGCTCGCCATCCTGCCGAAAATCATGATTTTAGACGAATCCACCGCCATGCTCGACCCGAAGGGGCGGCGGGAGGTGATGTCCGTCATCAAAAAGCTCAACCGGGAGCAGGGGATGACGGTCATCCTCATCACCCACTTCATGGACGAGGCGCTGCAGGCGGACAGGGCGATCGTCATGCACCGCGGCGAGGTCGTCATGGACGGCGCGCCCGAGGAGATCTTTTCGCGCAGCGACGAGCTGGAAATGTACAACCTTACGCTGCCGCGCGCGGCGTACATCTGTAAAAAATTGCAGGCGGCGGGCATGCCCGTCGCGAACGCGTTCACCGCGGAGGAGCTTGCGGAGGCGATATGCGCATCGTTGCAAAGGGGCTGACCTACACTTACAATCCAAAATCGCCCTTTCCCTCGCAGGCGCTCAAAGGGGTCGACCTCGTCATCGAAGAGGGCGAGTTTTTCGGCATCATCGGGCATACGGGCAGCGGCAAATCGACCTTCGTCCAGCACTTGAACGCCCTCATCAAGGTGACGGGCGGGGAGCTGCGCATCGGCGGCATCGGCGATGCCGGCTACGACCTCGCGGACAAAAAGTGCAACTTTCTGGAGCTGCGCTCCAAGGTCGGCATGGTCTTCCAGTACCCCGAGTACCAGCTGTTCGCCGAAACGGTGGAAAAGGACGTGGCGTTCGGATTAAAGAATTTCCGCAAGGACATCAAGGACGAAAAGGAGATCGCCGCGCATGTGAAGGAGGCGCTGGAAACGGTGGGGCTGAACTACGCCGCCGTTAAAGACCGTTCCCCCTTCGAACTCTCGGGCGGGCAGAAGCGGCGCGTCGCCATCGCGGGCGTCATCGTCACCAAACCCGAGATCCTCATTCTCGACGAGCCTGCGGCGGGGCTCGACCCGCTCGGCAAGCGCGAGCTGATGGAGCTTCTGCACGCCATCCACGGCAGCTGGTGCAAGACGGTCGTCATCGTCTCGCACGACATGGACGAGATCGCCGAAAACTGCACCCGCGCCGCCGTATTTTCGGAGGGGAAGGTGGTCATGGAGGGCAAACCTGCGGAAATTTTCCGCCGCGGCGAGGAGCTGCTCGCGCTGGGACTGGACGTGCCGACCACCGCCCGCTGTGCCATGTTTTTAAAGGAACGGGGCATTCAAATCGATACCGACTTCACCTGCGACGATTTCGCCGGAAAGGTGCTTTCGCTGTACGCGGAAGGGAAGGCGGGCAAGGAGGACGGCGATGCTCAATGACGTAATCTTCGGGCAGTACTACCCGCAAAAATCCTTCGTCCACCGCATGGATCCGCGCGCCAAGATCGTGCTGATGATCGCGTACATCGTGGCGATCTTCGTGGCGGATAACTTTTTCGGGCTGGCGGCTGTGACCCTCTTTCTGATCGTGACCGTAATTTTCTCCCGCGTGCCGTTCGGCAGCGTGCTGCGCTCGGTCAAGATGATCCTCTTCCTCATCATTTTTACGGCGATCCTGAACCTGTTCTTCTATTCCACCGAGGGCGTGCATCTCATCTGGCAGTGGGGCATCCTCGCCCTGTCGTGGGAATCGATCGTCAATATGATCTTTCTGGCTTTCCGCCTGTTCCTGCTCGTCATGGGTACCTCCATTCTCACGCTGACCACGGCGCCCGTCGAACTCACCGACGGCATCGAAAGCCTGTTAAAGCCACTCAAATATATCAAATTCCCCGTACACGAACTTGCGCTCATCATGAGCATCGCGCTCCGCTTTATCCCCACGCTCATGGACGAAACCAACCGCATCATCGCGGCGCAGAAGGCGCGCGGGGCAGACTTCGAAACGGGCGGGCTGTTCAAGCGCGCCAAGGCGATGATCCCCGTGCTCATCCCGCTGCTCGTGTCGGCGTTCCGCCGCGCGGAGGAGCTGGGCGACGCGATGGACGCGCGCTGTTACAGCGGCGCCAAGGGGAGAACGAAGTATAAAAAACTCACCTTCACCTGGCGCGACCTCGCGGCGACCCTCGTCGTCGCGGCGCTGATCACCGGCATCGTCCTTCTGAACGTTTACATCCCGGGCGGAAAATTCGGGATTATCGACTATTTTCTGGGATAGGGCATTGCGGTGCAAAAAATACAGTACGGTTGCAAAAAATAGGTACAACAGCAATGAATACAGCACTTTTGGTCGCCTATGACGGCACCGATTTTTGCGGCTGGCAGGTGCAGGCGAACGGCCGCACCGTGCAGGGCGAACTGGAACGGGCAATCGAGGCGGCGTTCGGCAGTTTTTCGCGCGTGACGGGCAGCGGCAGGACGGACGCGGGCGTGCACGCGGCAGGGCAGGTATGCAACTTTGCCCTCGCAGACGGCATCAAAATTTCGCCCGCGCGGGTCGCCGACGCGCTGAACGCGAAGCTCCCGCCCGACGTGCGCGCGCTGGAAAGCGCCGCCGCGCCCGAGGAGTTCGACGCCTGCCGCTCGGCAAAGAAAAAGACCTACCGCTATTCCGTCTACTTTTCGCGGCGGGAAAATCCGCTCCTCGAGCGGTACGCGGTGCGCTTCGGTGAATCCCCCGATTTTGCGCGGATGGGCGAATGCGCGCGGATTTTGGAGGGAGAACACGATTTTACGGCGTTCTCTTCGACCGGTTCGTCGGTCAGAACGACGGTGCGCACGGTGTACTCCGTCGAAGTTTCCCCTTGGGCGGATAAGTTCGGGGGGCGGACGCCCGGCGTATATATCGACGTGTGCGGCAGCGGGTTTTTATACAATATGGTGCGCATCATGGCGGGCGCGATCCTCGAATGCGGAACGGGAAAGCTTCCCCTTGCCGCCGCGGAGGAGGCGCTGCGCACGGGGGATCGCGAACTTTTGGGCAAAACGATGCCCGCCAAGGGGCTCACGCTCCTGCGGGCGGAGTACGGTTTTCCCCTGTTCGGCAGGGCGGAACGCGAATAAAATTCGGGAGAAGAAATAATGGAACTTTTCAGCCTGTTCGATTTCATATTCCCCCTCGGGGATCCGGTGCTGGCGCAGATGTACGGGTTCAACAAGGTGGATACATGGATTTTGTGGGTGATCGCCGCGGCGGTTTACGTCGTAGTGTGCGCCTTTAAAGGGGTAGGATTGTATGCGATGGCGAAAAAGCGGGGGAATAGCGCGCTCCTTTGCCTGCTCGGCTTTGTGCCGTTTGCGAGCACTTATCTGATGGGCGAGCTAGCGGGCGAACTTCGCCTTGGCAACACAAAGGTCAAGCATATAGGACTGTTCGCGATGCTCGCCGAACTGATTCTTTGCATCGGCTATGCCGTGCAGGATATCCCGCAGTCGGTCATCTTCATGAATCCCGACCTGTACGAGGTGCGCCCGGTGGCGAGCGGAAATCTGACCTATCTCACCATCTTTTTTGCCGAAAGCGTACCCGCATGGCTGGTGAACACGATGAACTTTTTCAGCATTTTCTGCACCATTTTTTACTTTATCTGGCTCGTTCTGTTCATCTTTCTCTGCATGTCCTTCTTCCGCACATACGCTTCCGCGAGTTATATCTGGATGGTTGTGCTGTGCGCGATTCTCCCCGTCGTTACAGGATTTTTGATTTTTGCGTTCCGCAACCGCGACCCCATCGACTACGATAAATATATGCAGGAACGCATGGAGCGTATCCGCCGCGCCCAGCAGGCGCAGTACGGGCCGTACGGCGGAAACCCTTACGGGAATCCTTACGGAAATCCCTACGGTCAGAACCCGTACGGAACTCCGTACGGGCAGAACGGTTACGGCGGTCAGGG
>NXNN01000025.1_pt1 | contig 32015 bp, 14 predicted proteins | sample 2041041 | NCBI WGS metagenome assembly NXNN01 (sample SAMN07660617, study PRJNA407663) | chicken gut metagenome | isolation source: caecum content treated with Lincosamide | host: Gallus gallus domesticus | place: Czech Republic: Brno | collected 2016 | reverse complement strand
CCCGCCTCTTCCAACACCGCCGCGTAATTTTTGTAGTTGTTCTTATATATCCGAAACCGCCCCGAAAACTCCGAGAGCCGCGCGCTCGCTGCGGCGATGGCATTCTCGTCTAAATCGGTCGCGATCAGTTGTCCGCTCGGGCTTGTCCTTTTGAGGATTTCGTAGGAGTGACCTCCCCCGCCCACCGTGCCGTCGAACCAGACGCCCCCTTCTTTGAGGCGAAGACCCTGCATGCACTCTTCGAGAAGGACGGGTTTGTGGGAAAAGGCGATCATGCCTTCGGGCTCCGCAGTGCGTTGAGCTTTGCAAACACGCTGCTCACGCTCACGTTCGCGTTCTTTGCGGCGAAGGCTTCCGCCGACTCGATGCGAAGGTAAGACGCCGCGCCCGTGATGACGATGTCCTTGTCGATCTTCGCGTATTCTTTGAGTTCTGCGGGAATAAGCACGCGCCCCTGGTTGTCCTCCGTGACGTCATAGACCATACCGGTGAACTGGGCAATGGCGTTCTGCGCATCCTCGTCGAAGAAGGACGCATCGCCGAAACCTGCGAGGATCTTTTCGTATTCAGCTTTGGGCAGGACGTAAATGCTTTCGCCCGGGCCGAACGCGAACTTGTAATCCTCCCCCAAATCCTTTTTGAACTTGGCAGGAATGCGTATTCTGTTTTTGTCGTCCAACCGGTTGTTGAACCTGCCGTTAAAAGAATACATCGACCCTTCCCCGCTTGTGATGATTTTATTATATCACCACTTTTGACCACTGTCAACCACTTCTCCCGATTTTTCGGATTTTTTTTGTTAATTTTCTGTCGTTTTTGACTCTTTTTTGACAATAGCGAACATTTGTTTGCTTTTATATAAGAGCCTGATAGACCTTTTTATTGTGTTTTCTCGCTTCCCCCATGAAAATCGGCTCGATTTTGCAAGTTTCTGACATATTTTTTGAACATATGTTCACAATATGCGCAAGGTGGTCAGCCGTCCCTGCATTTCCGTCAAAAGCGGGGCAGCCATAGAATGCGGCGATGCGTTCGCGCAGGAAAATGTAGTGCGTGCAGCCGAGTACGACCGCCGCGTATTCCCCGCGGGGCAAGTGGTCGGCAAGGCGGATACGCGAGAGACGGAATATGTTTTTTTCGATGTCGCCCGCCAGCCGCGCGGGGCAGTACGGTTCGACCCTTCCGCCCCCGCAGCGGTCAATCAGCTCGCGCACGCGCGCGCCGGCAAGCGTGGCGCGCGTAGCAAGTAATAGAATGCGACCCTCCCCGACCGCCGCCGCGGCGGGGCGGACGGCAGGCTCGACCCCGATGATCGGGAAGGGAAATTTCCTGCGCAAAAGGTCTGCGCATTCCGCCGTAACGGTGTTGCACGCGATGACCGCGGCGCGCGGGGAAAGGCGGGCGATGCGCGCGAACGCACTTTCCGCCAGGCGGCGGATTTCCCCCTCCGGGCGGTTGCCGTACGGGGCGTTCCCGTTATCGCCGTAATAGGCGCACGGCACAAAGGGATACCGCCGCAAAAAGTCGGCAAGAAGGGTTATCCCGCCTACCCCGCTGTCAAAAAAAACGATGCGATCCGTTTCCATACTCCTCCCCCGCGAACTGAAATCGGGTATATTTATGAAATTTCGGCGGAATAAATTCTGATTTTCGCAAAAAAACAGTTTACAAGCAAAATTTTTTATGATAAAATAGCGGAGATAATTCAATGAACAACCATTTGAAAGGAGAAGCAAAGTGCCGAACATCAAATCCGCGAAAAAGCGCGTGGCTGTCACCGAAAAGAAAAATACGCAGAACAAGATGATCAAGTCCGCGGTCAAGACCGCAGTCAAAAAGTATAATGCGCTTCTTGCCGCCGGCGATCTTGCCGGGGCGGAAAAGCTGCTGCCCGAAACCGTTTCCGTGATCGATTCTGCCGTTTTCAAGGGCATCCTGCACAAGAACAACGCCGCGAACAAAAAGTCCGCTCTGGCGAAGAACCTGAACAGCGCGAAAGCTGCTGCCGAAAAGGCCGCCGAAGAAAAAGCTGCCGCCAAGGAGGAGGCGAAGGAAGAAGCGAAAGCCGCTCCCGCCGCCGAACCCGTTGCGGAAGAAAAGCCCAAGAGGACGAGAAAAAAGAAGGCAGACGCGGAGTAATCTTCCCCTCTTCCTTTCAAGACAAGCAAACGCAAAGCGTACCCGTGCGGTGCGCTTTTTTGCGTGCTTTGACCGAGGTCGTCTTTTCGAAGCGGAATGATCCGACTTCCCTTCGACCCTCCGCCTCCCGCAGGATCGCTCCCCTGCCGGGCGGGCGTTTTTACCGCCGTTTTTCGTCGGTTTAGTAAAACTAATCTGCTCGTTTATCGATTTCCGGGCGAATTTCCGGCGCTCCCCGCACGGGGAGCGCCGGTTTTGTTTCGGTTTTGTGAAAATTTGTCGAATAAAATTTGAAAAACAGCCGTCAAACAGTTGTCTTTTTTTGCGCTTTCGATATAATATGTATTGATTGTTTAAACAGACTAAACTTTTGGTTTAATTTTTCAGGAGCAAAACGGACAGAATGCAACTCGGAACAAAAATCAAAGACATGCGGCTGCAGCTCAACCTGACGCAGGAGGAGCTTGCCGACCGGTGCGAACTGACGAAGGGGTATATTTCGCAGCTGGAAAACGACCTGACAAGCCCGTCCATCGCCACGCTCGGCGATATTCTGGATGCGCTGGGAAGCAGTTTCAGCGAATTTTTCCGCGGTGAAAAGAACGAAAAAGTCGTGTTTTCCGAAAACGACTATATTGAAAAGGAATCGGACGGGCTGGTGCAGAACTGGCTGGTGCCGAACGCGCAGAAAAACCTCATGGAGCCGCTTTCGGTGGAACTCGCGCCGCACGCTTCCACCGCCGAGGATGTGCCGCACGAAGGGGAAGAATTCGGCTTCGTGCTGGAGGGAAAGATTACCCTCATCCTCGGCAAGAAAAAATATGTCTGCCATGCGGGCGAAAGTTTTTACTATTCCGCGGACAGAACGCACAAAATATCCAACGAATCGGACGCGAAGGCGAGTTTCCTGTGGATTTCCTCCCCTCCCAATTTTTGAGGCGGAGCCGCAGGGGCGAGACCGGTGCATCCCGGAGTCATACAGAAATAAATTTCGGCAGGGACAAAAGAAATGGCAGAACTGAAAAAAGACGAAAAGATCATTCAGCTCGTCAACGTGACGAAGGCGTTTGACGAGACGGTCGCCGTAGAAAACGTGAGTTTTTATGTGCGAAAGGGAGAGTTCATCACCTTCCTCGGGCCGAGCGGCTGCGGCAAGACGACGACACTGCGCATGATCGCAGGCTTCGACATCCCGACCTCCGGCAAAATACTGCTCAACGGGCAGGACATTACGAACCTACCCCCGAACAAGAGACCGGTCAATACGGTGTTCCAGCGGTACGCGCTCTTCCCCCACCTGAACATCTATGACAACATCGCCTTCGGCTTAAAGCTCAAAAAGGTGCCCGTTACCTATATGAACGACAAGGGCGACAAGTATGTGAAGATGCAAAAGCTCACCCGCCGCGAGATCGACGAGAAGGTGAAAAACGCCCTCTCCGTGGTCGACCTGGAAGGCTTTGAAAAGCGCTCCGTTTCCACCCTGTCGGGCGGGCAGCAGCAGCGCGTTGCCATCGCGCGCGCCATCGTCAACGAGCCGGAGATCCTGCTCCTGGACGAACCTCTCGGCGCGCTCGACCTGAAGATGCGCAAGGAGATGCAGATCGAGCTGAAGGAGATGCACCGCAAGCTGGGCATCACATTCATCTACGTCACCCACGACCAGGAAGAGGCGCTGACCATGAGCGACACCATCGTCGTCATGAAGGACGGGTGCATCCAGCAGATCGGCACCCCCACCGACATCTACAACGAGCCCGCAAACGCCTTTGTGGCGGACTTTATCGGCGACAGCAATATCTTTAACGGCACCATCGTCGGCAAATTCACCGTCCGCTTCTGCAACCGCAATTTCAAGTGCGTGGACGACTTCGAGCGCAACGAAAAGGTGGACGTCGTCGTCCGCCCCGAGGACATCAAGATGACGGACGAAGCGGGCGGCATGCTCGTCGGCAGAGTCACCAGCGTGGTGTTCAAGGGCGTACACTACGAGATCACCGCCATGGTCGGGCGCTCGGAGGTCGTTATCCAGAGCACGCAGAGCAGAAACGTGGGCGATATCATCGGGCTGATCATCGAGCCGGACGACATTCACATCATGAAAAAGGAGCTGACCGTCAACAAGTACGACGGCTATATCACCAAAAAGAACACCGTCGCGTTCGGCGACGGCGAGTTCGAATGCGACGTGACGACCCTTTACCCCGGTTCTCACCTCGACGAGGAGGGATACCTCATCACCGCAACGGGCGAAAAGCTCGATTTGACGGACGTGGACGTATCCGTCGAGGTCGGCTTGCAGGACATCGAGTTGAGCGACAACGCCGACGAAGGCGGCGCGCGCGGGCACATCGTGCAGCTCATCTACAAGGGCGACCATTACCAGTACATCGTGCGGACGGAGGAGAACGAGGAAGATTTCGTGCTCGACTCGCCCGATCTGTGGAACGAAAACGACTATGTGAGCGTGAAGATCAAACCGGAGAACATCCGCCTCGCGCTCAAACAGGAGAAACAGAATGGTTAAATTTCATTTTTCGCGCAAGCAGCTGTGCATCCCGTATGCGCTGTTTCTCATCCTGTTCGTCATCATCCCCATGTTTCTCATCCTGTTCTACGCATTCACAGAGACGGCGGACGGGGCGATCCGGTTTTCCTTTGCCAATTTCATCGATTTCTTCACGAGTGCGGCGAAGCTGTCTACCCTGCTGATGAGCTTTACCGTCGCCATCATTTCGACGGCGGTCTGCCTGCTCATCGCCTACCCGCTCGCCTACATTCTGGCGCGCAGTAAATTCAAGAAAAAGAACGTGCTTCTGATGCTCTTTATCCTGCCCATGTGGATCAACTTCGTGCTGCGCATCACGGCGCTGCGCGAGCTGCTGGATCTCATCGGGCTGCTCGGCACGGAGAATTACCTCAACACCATCATCGGCATGGTGTACGACTTTCTGCCCTTCATGATTTTGCCCCTCTACACCACCCTCGAAAAGCTGGATAACAGCTACCTCGAGGCGGCGGCGGATCTGGGCGGAAATAAATTCACCGTCTTTACGAAGGTGACCTTCCCCCTGTCCATGCCCGGCGTCATATCGGGAATCACGATGGTGTTCATGCCGTCGATGACCAACTACGTCGTTTCCGACACGCTGAGCAACTTCAACATTACGATCCTCGGCAAGCTCATCGACCAATACTTTACGACCTACGACAACTGGCACATGGGCTCGATGATCTCCATCATCCTGCTCGTCATCATCTTCATAACCATGCTCGTGACGGGCGGGTTCAAGGACGGAAAACAGGAAGCGAGAGGTGCAAATTTATGGTAAAGAAAATTTTATCCGTTCTCCTGTGCGCGGCTGTGCTCGTGTTCATCTATGCGCCCATTCTCCTGCTCGTCGTGTACAGTTTCACCACTTCCAACGTCATCGGAAAATGGGAAGGGAATTTTTCTTTTGAACTGTACGCGCAGGTATTCCGCAGCGCGGAGATCATGCAGATCCTGTTCAACACCGTGTGGCTCGCGCTCGCCGCGGCGGCGCTTTCCACCGTCCTCGGAACCGCGGGAGCCATCGGCATCTTTTACAGCCGCCGCAGAGCCGCCAAACCCCTGCAGGCAGCATCGCAGATCCCCGTCATCAACGCGGAGATCGTGACTGCCATCTCGCTGGCGCTCCTCTTTTCTGCCGTATTCCTCTACCGCACCTATCTTTCGCTCATCGTCGGGCATATGGTGCTTTGCACGCCCTTCGTCGTTCTTTCCGTTCTGCCAAAACTCAAGCAGATGGATTCCAACACCTACGAAGCGGCGTTAGACCTCGGCGCAAGCCCCTCGCAGGCGCTTTTCAAGGTGGTCGTGCCGCAGATATTCTCGGGCATCCTTTCGGGCTTTATGCTGTCGATTACGCTGTCTCTGGACGATTACATCGTGACGGCGTTTACCAAGCCGCCCATGTTCGATACCATCAGCACCTACGTTTACAACGCGGTCAAAAACGGGACGAACAGCTCTACGCCCGCGCTGCGCGCGCTCTCCGCGCTCATCTTCGTCGTGATGATCGTCATTCTGCTCGTCGTCAATCTGCGCGCGCGCAAGCCCTCTTCAAAGGAGGCAGCAAAATGAAAAAGAAAGTGATTTCCTCTGTCCTTTCGCTCTGCCTGCTGCTGCCGTTTGCCATGATGCTCGCCGGATGCGCAACGGATAACACGCCGGTGCTGCGCGTGTACAACTGGGAAGACTACATCAGCGAGCCGACCGAAAGCGAGGACGGTTCCGCCGGGGACGATTACGTCGACCTTATTGCCGAATTCGAAAGGGAATACGGCGTACGCTTGGAATATTCCACCTTCGGCACCAACGAAAACATGTACAACGAACTGCAGATCAACCCCGGTTCCTACGACCTCGTATGTCCCTCCGACTACATGATCATGAAGATGATTTCGGAAGGGATGGTCGAAGAATTTTCGGACGATTTTTTGCAAAACAGCAACTACGCGAAGTATGCTTCCCCCTACATCCAAAATTTGTTTGAAGCGAACTACGCGACCGTAAACGAGGAAAAGCACTATTGGTCGGACTATTCCGTTCCCTACATGTGGGGAACGATGGGATACGTTTACGACCCCGCGATCAGCGAAAGCGTCGAGCAGGATTTATCCAGCTGGGCGGGGATCTGGGATGCGCGCTACGCGAGCAAGGCGACCATCAAGGACAGCGTGCGCGATTCCTACTTCCTCGGGGTAGCCGTCGCCTACCGCGAGGAGCTTATGCAGCTGAAAGAGCAGTACGACGGCGGAACGATCGGGGCGGACGATTACAATGCGCGCATCACCGAAATCATGAACCGCACGGACGAGGATACGCTCGAAAAGACGAAAAATGCACTGATTTCGCTGAAAGAAAACCTCTACGGCTTCGAGGTGGACAGCGGCAAACAGGACATGGTCGCGGGGCGCATCAGCATCAACTTCGCCTGGAGCGGCGACGCCGTATATACCATGGATGACGCCGAACCGTACCACGAAGAAGACGGAACGTATGTGGAAGGCATCTACCTCAACTATATCGTACCCGAGGAGTGCTCGAATATCTGGTTCGACGGCTGGGTCATGCCGAAGGGTGCGAATACCGAACTTGCGGAGACGTTCATCGACTTCCTCTCCCGCCCCGAAAACGCCGTCGCCAACATGAACTACATCGGCTACACCTCCTCCATCGCGGGAGATGCCGTGTTCGAGGAGATGGTCGACTGGTACGATGAATCCGCCGACCCTGACAACCGAGGCTTCGACGAGGACGGAAACGCGCTCGTACCCTACGATTTGAATTACTTTTTCAACGGCACGAGCGACGGAAACCATGCGGACGGAGATTTTATGATCTACGTTTCGGAGGAGAGCGCAAAGCGGCAGATCTCCGCGCAATACCCCACCGAGGAGGTGCTCGTCCGCAGCGCGATCATGCAGCATTTCGACGACGAGATCAATGCCGCCGTCAATGAAATGTGGGAAGAGGTCAAAGGTCTGCCCATCCCCGTCTGGGCTTATGTGGTCATCGCGGTAATCGCGGCGGGAATCGTCGTCATCGCGCTGTCCTATGTCTATAAAGGAAAGCGGAAAGATCCCAAGCCGAAAAAAGGTTATACTGTCGTCAAAAAAGGCTGAAAGACGGCGGAGCTGTTTGCTCCGCCGTCTTTGTATTCCAAGCAGGGAAGCGAAGGGGGGATATACACTCCTCCTTTTTTCAGCAGCATCCCGCAGCCTTATCCCGCATCCGGCTGAATCCGGTTCTTATCGAGGCAAACAGCAGCCGTTTTCGGCGCATTCCGGAAAACTGCCGCGGAAAAATTGACAAAAGCGCCGAAATGCTATACACTTAAAGGCACAACTTTTCCGCATCGCACAGATGCGCGGAGAATTTAGCCATGAAAGAACTTGTAATCATCGGGCAAGGCCCGGCGGGAATTTCCGCGGCGCTCTATGCCGTGCGCGGCGGCGCTTCCGTCACCGTCGTCGCAAAGGACGGCGGCGCCCTCGCAAAAGCGGACAAAATTCAGAATTACTACGGCTTTGCGGACGGCGTTTCCGCCAAAGAGCTGGTCGCAGACGGCATCGAGCAGGCGAAAAACCTCGGCGTGAAATTCGTTGAGGCAGAGGTGTGCGGCGTCGAGTTCGGGACGGACGGCTTCGAAGTCAAAACCACCGACCGCACCATTGCGGCGGGCGCGCTCGTCATCGCGTGCGGCACGTCGCGCAATGTACCGCCCATCAAAAATATCGATGTTTTCGAGGGGCGAGGCGTGAGTTACTGCGCAATCTGCGACGGGTTCTTTTTCCGCGGGAAAAAGATCGCCGTCATAGGAAACGGCGCCTACGCGGAGAGCGAGTACGGGGTGTTGAAAAACATCATTGAGGATGTGACCATCCTCACGAACGGACTCGCCCCGCAGTTTTCCCTGCCCTGCGATACCCGCAAAATCGAGAGCTTCGAGGGAGGCGAAGCCGTCGAGGAAGTCGTATTTGCGGACGGGGCGAGGGAGAAGTACGACGGCATCTTTATTGCCTGCGGTTCGGCGGGCGCGTTCGAACTCTCCAAAAAACTCGGACTGGAAACGGACGGAAACAAAATCGTCACAGACGAAAAACGCGCGACGAATATCCCCGGTATCTATGCCGCGGGAGATTGCATACCCGGTTTGCAACAGATCGCCAAAGCTGTATGCGACGGCATGATCGCGGGGACGGAAGCACTCAAGTTTTTAAAGACGATAGGCTGACTTCCCCGCCCGGATAAACCGCAGCCACCCGGAACGGCGGCAAACGCAATTTAATTGCGGCACGCCCCGTCTTTGCTTTTTTACTTTGTTTGAAAACAGTGCGCATAATAAAAAGGAGTGTGTACCCCGGTTTCGGGTACACACTCCTTTTTGTTATACAATTACAATTTATCGCGATTTATGTCACGCATAATACTATGAAAACGACCTAAAACGCCAATTTTTTTAAAAAATTTATCGCCTTTTCAACGTCTTCCTGTTCCCCCTCCCGACAACCCGCATACTGAAAAGGAATGGACAATTCGGCGTACTTTTCTTCGCATAATTTGCGAAAAGGGAGAAATTTGATTCGTTCGGACGGCTCTCCGTGAAAATATTTTTTGACCAGCGAAGCAAGTGCAGACAACTTTTCCGCACTGTCGTTTTTGCCGGGAACGAGTACGTTGGTGACGCGCACATCCTTGCCCTGCCGCACGCATTCGGCAAAGAATTTTTCGTAAGGAGCGAGGTCGTCCGTTTCCTGATTTTTGACGTCGACGATGAGATACTCCGCCGCACCGATCAGCTCCGCATCCGTGATGTATCCGTTCGTTTCAAAGCAACAGCGTATCCCCTTCGAATGCAGAGCGGAAACGAGGGCGAGCGCGAACCGCTTTTGCAGAAACGGCTCTCCGCCCGAAAGGGTCACGCCGCCACGACGGAAATAACCCTTGTACCGTTCCAGCCGCGAAACGAGCGTATCTATGTCTGTCATAGTACCCTGCTTAAACAGCGTTTCGGGGTTATGACAGAATGGACAGCGCAGATTGCACCCCGCAAAAAATACCACGCACCGCAACCCCTTGCCATCCACGCCCGAGCCGCAGTAAACCGAATCGATATACCCGACGGGAGGCGCTGCGGCTACCCGTGCGGCGGTTGCCGTTTTATCCTTTTTTTCTTCCATACAACCCCTTTTACGCATTCCGCGCAGGGCTGTTGCCCCGCGCGGAAAAACGGATTCGGATAAACTTTTTATACGCGCTCGTGATAGGTGCGTTTGAGTACTTCCAGCTGATGTGCCTTGGAGAGCTTGTGGAAGTTGACCGCATAACCGGACACGCGGATGGTGACGTTCGGATACAGCTCGGGGTGCTCCATGGCCGCGACCAGCTTGGCGCGGTCGAATACGTTCACGTTCAGGTGGTGCGCACCCTGCCCAAAATACCCGTCGAGCATGTCCGCCAGATTTTCCGCCCTGTCCTCGTCGTTCTCGCCCAGAGCGGATGGAACGATGGAGAAGGTGTTTGAAACGCCGTCGCGGCAGCAATCATACGGGATTTTCGCGACCGAATTGAGGGAGGCGAGCGCGCCGCTCAGATCGCGGTTGTGCATGGGGTTCGCGCCCGGCGCAAACGGTTCTCCCGCCGCGCGCCCGTCGGGCGTGGCTCCCGTCTTTTTGCCGTAGACGACGTTCGAGGTGATGGTCAGCACCGAAAGGGTGTGCTTGGCTCCGCGGTAAGCGGGCGTCTTTTTCAGCTCGTCGGAGAACTCGCGCACGAGGTCGGCGGCGATCTTGTCCACGCGGTCGTCGTCGTTGCCGTACTTGGGGAAATCCCCCTCGATCTTGAAATCGTAGATGATGCCCTCGTCGTTGTAGACGGGCGTGACCTTTGCGTACTTGATGGCGGACAGCGAATCGACCGCGACGGACAGCCCCGCCACGCCGCAGGCGAGGAAGCGCTCGACCTCCGTATCGTGCAGCGCCATCTGAATCTTTTCGTAGGCGTACTTGTCGTGCATGTAGTGAATGACGTTGAGGGTATTCACATACAGGCGGCACAACCATTCCATATACTTGTGATACGCCTTGCGCACCTTGTCGTAATCGAGCGCGCCGGTAAAGCTCTCCCCTTCGGGGCCGAGCTGCTTGCCGCTCTTTTCGTCCTTGCCGCCGTTGAGGGCGAGCAGCAGGAGTTTGGCGAGGTTGCAGCGCGCGCCGAAGAACTGCATCTGCTTGCCGATCTTCATCGCGGAGACGCAGCAGGCGATGCCGTAATCGTCCCCGAAGATCGGGCGCATCAAATCGTCGTTTTCGTATTGAATGGAGTCGGTATCGACGGAAACCTTCGCGCAGAATTTTTTGAAGGGTTCGGGCAGGCGTTCCGACCAGAGCACCGTGAGGTTCGGCTCGGGCGCCGCGCCGAGGTTATAGAGCGTGTTGAGGATGCGGTAGGAGGTTTTGGTGACGAGCGTTCTGCCGTCCTCCCCCATGCCGCCGACGCTCTCCGTCGTCCAGGTGGGATCGCCGCCGAACAGGTCGTTGTATTCGGGCGTGCGGAGCTGGCGGGTGATGCGCAGTTTGATGACGAAATCGTCGATAAGCTCCTGCGCGGTTTCCTCGGTAAGCACGCCGTCCGCAATGTCGCGCTCGATATAGATGTCGAAGAAGGTGGAAACCCTGCCCAGGCTCATCGCCGCGCCGTTCTGTTCCTTGATCGCCGCGAGATAGGCAAAGTATGTCCACTGAATCGCTTCCTTCGCGTTCTGCGCGGGCTTGGAGATGTCCGCGCCGTACAGGAGCGCCATGTCCTTGAGTTTTTTCAGAAAGTCGATCTGCTTGTACAGCTCTTCGAGGGTGCGGATGTTGTTTTCGTCCATCAGCTTTTCGCCGTAGGCGCGCTTGTCCTTCATCTTTTCCTCGATGAGCTTATCCACGCCGTACAGCGCGACGCGGCGGTAGTCGCCGATGATCCGACCGCGGCCGTAGGCGTCGGGCAGTCCCGTCAGAAGCCCCGCATGCCGCACCGCCTTCATCTCGTCGGTATAGACGTGGAACACGGCGTCGTTGTGGGTCGTCTTATAACTGAACTCCGTTTCGACGAGGTCGGAAAGCTTGTAGCCGTACGCCTCGCACGCCTGCCGCGCCATGCGGATACCGCCGAACGGGTTGACGCCGCGCTTTAAGGGCGCATCCGTCTGCAAGCCGACGATGATCTCGTTTTCGCGGTCGATATAGCCCGCGGGATAGGTCAGGAGCGAGGATACCCGCTCAGTGTCTACGTCGAGCACGCCCCCCTTTTCGCTCTCCGCCTTTAAGAGGGCATTCACCTTGCCCATCAGCGCGGACGTGCGCGCCGTGGGGCCGCACAAAAACTCCGCGCCGCCCTCGTAGGGCGCGTAATTGGTCTGGATGAAATCGCGCACATCGATGCACGATTCATATTTTCCGCCTTTGAATTTCGTCTGCATAGCACTCACCTCTCTGTTTTTGTGTATAAAAAACGGGCAGCTTCCAAAGAAAACTGCCCAGGTGGTCGGCGATCGCGCTTTCCGTTCCCCTGCGGTTGCCCGCTGTTCCACCAGTAGCGGAAAGCCCTTCGAGAAAAACACAATATCTTGTATTTTTGCCCGTCTTTCAATTGTAATTATAGTATATACGAACGCGCGCCGTTTGTCAACGATTCGGCGGCTGTTTTTTGCAAAAATCACCGCCGGAAACGGCGCTGTTTTCGAAAATCCGCCCGCGGGGCGAGCCTTGCCCCGCGGGCGGAACGAACGGATTGAAAAGAGAGCCGCGCCCGCAGAACCGCGGGCGCGGCGTTTTGTATGTTACAGCTTTTTGCCTTTCGGATCTTCGGGCGGAGCGGAAAGCTCCGCCTTATTTTTCCGCCGCTGTTCAGCGGATACGGCGGACTTTGCCGCCCGTTAAAAGAATCATCTTGACAGCATCCATCGAGAAATCGTTCGCTTCGACGATCAGCGGCTTATCGAGTACGCCGCGCGCCAGAACTTTGACGCTTGACACCTTGGGCGAAACGATCTTCTTTTTGCGCAAGGTTTCCAGATTGACGACGTCGTTCGGGGCGAACGCACGCGAGAGCGAATCGATGTTTACGATGCCGCGCTTGCCCTTGCCGGCAGAAGCCGGTTCTCTGCGCACCGCTTCCCGGCGGACGGTTACAGACTGCGGAGGCACGACGCCGGGCGCCGCTTCCCCTTCCGAATCCGTTTCCCCGGCAGGCGCTGCCGCTTCGGCGGTTTCCGCCGCGTCATCCGCCGCGGGAACTTCTTCGGCTTGCAAATCTGCCGTCGGCGCCTCCTTCGCAGGTTCCTGCTCCCCGCCGATCTCTTCGACCAGCGATTCAGCCATTTCGTCGGTAATCGCCATCTGCGCCTCGCGCATGGTGATGCGGTCGCGGATGAGAGCGGAAATGTCTGCCTGCTCCATGGGGATGCTTTCGCCGCCTTCCCCGCTCGACATGACCTTGACAAGGCTGTCTGCGATCAGTTCGGGCGTCGTGCGGTACGGGAGAGAAAATTCCGTATCCGGGGCTTCGCCCGTCTTTTCCAGTCCGAATTTCTCGCAGGCGCGGGAAAGCAGATATTTTGCATAGCGAACCTTTCGCTCGGAAACGACCTTCAACAGCATCGGGGTTTTTTCGAACCGCCGTACGTTCGACATATCCAAGCCGCGATACTTTGTTTCGCTGTATTCGGCGGGGTCGAGCGCAAACGCAATACAGAGTTTTTTGCCCTTGAACAACATGTACGCAACGGTTTTCCTGCCGGAATAAACGCGCTCCTGGCGCCAGCTGATCTTCGTTTTCAGACCGCTGTAAGCGGAGATTTCGTTGATCAGCTGCCCGTAATACGACTGCACCTCCGCTGACGACTGAATCAGCCGCGCACGGAAACTGTAATTGTAGCGAACCAATATCTTCGTTATGCCGTTGCCCGTATCCGCCAGAATCATATCCGATTCTTCTTCGTCATCGTCGCCGAACACCATCAGGTCGCTGTCGTCGTCCTCGTCTGCGGCGGAATCTGCCGCGACTTCGTCCTCCGCGCCCGGTACGGAAACCGCGCGCATTTCGATGTCTCCCTGAATAATATCGCCGACATCCGCCTTAACGACCTGCGTCAGATCGGATATATCGTCGCTGGCAAGAACTTTGACCAGCTTCTCTTCGATGAGCTGCTCAGTCGGCTCGTACGGCAGGAAATGCTCGGTAGGCGTCGGCTCGTTTTTGATGAATCCGTACTTTTCGGCGAGCTGCGCGAACAGATACTTCGCGTACCCCACGCGGCGCCTCGACGTGATGCGGAGAAGCATCGGCGTCTTTGCGAAACGCTTGACGTCGGACATATTCTCGCCGTGGTATTTGGTGTCCTCGTAGTCGTTCGGATCGAGAGCGAAAGCGATGCAGAGTTTTTTGCCCTTGAACAGCGCGATCGCCAGCGGAATGCGCCCCTTATAGAAGCGAACCTGCTTCCAGCTCTCTGCGCTCTTGACCTTGGCATAGGAAAGGAATTCGTCGGACAGTTCGCCGTACCAATCCTGAACCTCGGCGGAAGCCTGGATCAGTTTGGCGCGGAAGCTGTAATCGTAGCGGATCAGCACCTTCCCGTCCGCACCGATCAGTGCAAACGCATTTTCGTCCTCGTCGTCCTCCGCCGCCTCTGCAACCGGCACAGGTTCGGGTTCCGGCTCGGGCAGCGGTTCGGGGACAGGTTCTTCCGCGATTTCCGCGACCGGCTCGGGTTCCGGCTCTGCCACAGGCTCGGCGATCGGCTCGGGGGCGGGTTCTTCGGCAGGCTGCTCCTGCACGGGTTCTTCCTTCGCCTTTTTGCCGCTGCGCACGAATGCCACGATGTCGCACACAGCAAACACCACGCACGCCGCGCCCAGGGCGGCTATGGCGCCGATCTGCCCGACCGGCACGAACAGCAACATGGCGAGCGGTGCAAACGAATATGCTTTCACGGGACGCGGGGCGGCACTGACCGCCGGCGCAGCCGCAGCTTCGCCTGCATCCGCGGCAGGCTCCCCGCCCGCGGGTTCTTCACCCGCGGGGGCTTCGCCTGCAGCACCGGCGGACTCTTCGCCCGCGGCACCGTCGGCAGGCGTCTCCTCGCCGTCGCCGCCGTTCCCGCCGTCGTTTTCATCCGTACCGTCGCTGCCGTCGCCGCCGTTGTTCTTTTTGCCGCGGCGTATCGCAACTGCCAGGAGGACGATTTCTGCAGCCAGTATGACGGACAGCGTAACGATCAGCCAGACCATCGACTCGGCAGCGTCTTCGACCGTCCACGAAAGCGATATGTTCGCCACCGCGGGGGTGCCGGGTTCAGACGACTGCTCCGCCCATTCATAGTTGTTTGTATCTTTCAGATAAACCGATATGTTATAAGTACCAACATCGTTTGCCAGCAACGATACTTTGCCCTCGGCGTCTACCGTCATGTTGACCATTCCGCTGCTCAAGATGCCCATAAGGCGCGAATCGTAACCCTCGAGCGTTACAGTTTCCCATTCGCCCGTTTCGACGCTCGAAATATTCTGCAAACCGGAATCCGCCAGCGTAGGCAACGCGAGTTTGGCACGGCTGATGGTGAAACCGAGCGGCTGAACCGCGCTGTCAAGCTCATAGTTTTCAGACGTCAGGCGAACGCTGACCGTATATTGCCCTGCATTGACAGGCGCCTGCGCTCCGTACCACTCTTCGCCGCTGTTCTCCGTACCGCTGTAAACCAGCGTGACGGTGACGTCGTCCAGCCCTTCGCCGTCCACGAACTCGCCCGGATCGATCGTCCAGGACGCAGCTTTCTGCGTTCCGTCGTATACAAGCCCTGCGTTCACCGAAACTCCGACCGTGATCGGCTTCGGCTCGATCGTGTAACTGCCGCGCGCGCTGCCGGCATTGGTGATGATATAGTTGGTATTGCCCCATTCTGCGATGAAGACCGCATAACTTCCGACGGTGACACCCGCATCCTTTTCCAGAATAACGCCGAGGTCGTCGTTGTTGAAATAGCTGTCTTCCGAAGTAACGGTAACCGTGATGGTTCCGACATCGGACGGCTCTGCGCCGCTGTACTTGCCGCTCAATGCACCGATTTCCACGGTGATCTCGCTTCTGCCCATGACCAGCGTAATGCGCTCGTCTGAATCGAAAACATAGTTGCCGCTGTTCGTTTCCTGCACGGCGAACTCGTATGTACCTGCGTTGAGGAACTGTACGGTATCCGCCAGGGTGCTTGTTTCGCCGACGGGGATGTAGCTTTCGATGCCGACTTCGAGCCAGACCTTATCGCCTTCGATATTGAGGAAGTACGCCCGGACTGCCCCGATCTGATCGGTTCCGTTGTAGGTAAAGCTGCCCGTTTCCCAAAGCACGTCTTCGGCGGTAAGTACCCGCGTTTCGACCGTGAATTCCGCCGAAATCGGTTCGGGGGCATAGTAGTTGGGGCTGGAAGTCGTGAAGGAAAGCGTTGCGGTATAGGTGCCTGCATTGACTGCGCTGCCGACCGTTTCCCCGTCCTTGACGAAGGTATATTCGCCCGCTTCCACGCGCACATTGTCCAAACCGGTGGGCAGTGTGCCGACGAGCGAAGGCGCATGCGCCGTGCCGTCGTAGGTGAACGAAGCGCCGCTTTCCAGGCTCACGCCCGTCATGTCGTACTCCGCCTTTTCGATGATGAGCACGCTCATGTCGTCCAGGTTATACCCTTCCGTGTAATTCAGCGTTGCGGGAACGAACGCCACCACCTTATAGATGCCCGCGTTCACCGGCCGGTCGTAGATGAAGTCGCCCGTTGCGGGAACGTCTTCCTCCTTTTCGACCATGGCATAGGCATAGCGGATCGGCGTCGTGAGCGGATCGTATTCGCCGCTGCCGACGATCGGGGTGCTGCCCGTTGCGAACACGACAGACGCGTGGTCCTTGGGCGCTTTGCCCGTGTTGTCATATACATACTCTCCGTCATAGACGGGATTTTCGATCGTGTAATCCTCGCCGTAAACCGCCTGACGGATATTCCATTGCGCCGCATAATCCGCGCCGTCGCATTCAGCCCCGTCATACCACAGATAGTCGTCCGCATTCACGAGCAACAATTCGACGGTATAAACGCCGACATCCTTGCCGCCCTCGTTTTTGCTGACGGTATACAGTTCGTTTTCGGGTACTTCTGCGGTCTGCGTTTCGTTGTTGAACGGCTTCGACCCGATTTCGGGGACGCTGACGCGCGCCTTCGCGATCGTGAACGACTGCGTTCCGCCCGCGAGGACGAAGTTTCCGTTCGTGTTGCCGAGCGCCGCCGTTGCGGTGTAATTGCCCGCCATGCTCGGCGCAGCCGAACCCGTTGCAAAGGTGCGGTCGCCGAACGGCGTGCCCGAATAAATCAGGGAAACCGTGACCCCGTCTTTGAGCGCCACTTCGTCGGTAAGCTCTGCCGAAACGCGTTTCGCCGTTCCGTCGTAAGTGAAGGAGGTGCTGCCGAACCGCACGGAGACGGTACGGACGAGAATGCTGCGCTCCGCCGTGTCCTCGTTCAGGCTGTAGTTGCGCGCCTCGTCTTCGGTTGCAAATTTTGCCGTGAAGGTATAGTCGCCCGCGTCTTTATACGCCGCGCCGCCCGCGGTCAGCGTGACGGTCAGCCCGACGTCTTCGCCGAACACGTTGCGGTAGGTTGCGGAATACGAATGCTCTTCGCCGTCGTATTCGAACCCGCCCTCGATGTTCCAGGAGATCTGCGCCGATGCCTGCGCGACGGTGTATTGCGCCGTCATCTGCAGCTCTTCCGCTTCGCCCTCAAACACATAGTTTCCGCTCGCGGTCGTGAAGGTCGCCGTCACGGTATAGACGCCCGCGTCGGTCATCGAACCGTACGGCGCATCGCCGATGGCATAGGAATAGGTCACCTGCACCGCGATGCCGTCCGCCCCGACGGGCAGATTGCCGGTCACCGCATGGATGTGCGCCGAACCGTTGTACACGCCGCTGCCGTCTTCGAAGGCGATGCCGCTCAAATCGTAGACCGCCGGGGTGACGGTATACGAAACCGCATCGGAAATCTTCGCGACATAGTTGGACGTTTCAAATACATACACGCGCACCAGGTAGTCGCCCACGTTCGCATACGGCTCGGTGCCGTACGCTCCGCTGTCTGCAAGCGCATACTGATACCGATACGAAGAAGTGGAAAGTTTGACCGTTTTGCCGTTCGTAAACTCGATCGTTACCGTGCCGTTCGGGGTATGCGCGGCGCCGTCGTACTGCCAGTCGCTCATTTCGCCCCAGACGACCGTGAACTGATCTTCCGTTGCCTGGCGGATCGTCCAGGCGACCTCGAGCGACGCACTGCCGTTGCCTTCCGCCCAAGCGTAGTTATACTCATCGGTCAGCGTGAACTGCACATAGTAGGTGCCGGCGTCCGTCTTCGACTCGATTTCGCCGTGACTATACAGGGAATCCTTTGCAAACACGGGCTTTTGCACATCCGCATTGTAATACAGATCGTTCGTCTGTTCGGGCGTTGCGACGCTCGCCTTTGCGACGGCAAACCCGTCCGTCAGGAAGGATTCCGCCGACAGCACATAGTTCGTGCAATCCGCCGAAAGAGCCGCCGTGACGGTATAGTTGCCCGCATCCACAGGGGTATCCGTGCCGCTGTACGGATCGCCCTTGAACGATGTACCCGCATAGGTCAGCACGATGTATTTGCCCTTGTCGCGTTCGAGCAGGTCGTCTGTGAACGTTGCCGCCTGCACCTTTTCGCCGGTATAGACCAACCCGTCCGGCGCGGTGACGCGGACAGTCACTTCCCGAGGGGATACGACGTACTCCGCCGCATTGCCCTTACTCGTTTCCGCGAGCACTCCGTTGAAGGTGATCTCGTAGTTGAACGCGCGGTCGCCCAATTGATATTCGATATAGAAGACGCCCGCGTCGGCGATGTACAACCCGCCGTCCGACTGCTGCGCCGGCTCTGAAAGAGCAAGCGTAAATACCCTGTCTTCATCTCCGGCGAAGATCTCGCCTTCGATTTCGTGGTTCCATTCGCCGAGCGCGCTGTCGCCGTAGGTATGGCCGCTCTCGTCGACTTCGACGGAGAGCTGCGCCCTTTCGACGGTGAACTCGCCCGCTTCGACCGTTACATCATAGTTTACCTCGAGTGCCGCGGCGCTCTCTGCGGAAAGCCGGATGTCGTACTTGCCGGCATCGGTAAACGTGGCGTCGCCGCGGTTTTCGCCTTCGCTGCGCTGATAGAGCGCGAACGCAAGCGCCTCGGTAAAGTCGGGATAGCGGCTTCCGACCGCCCAATAGTTGCCGGTCTCTGCCTGCTGTGCTTTGCCGTTATAGGTTGCGAACTGGTCGCCGATATAGACGGTGACTTGCGCACGCTCGATGACGTACTCCTGTTCAACTCCCTCCGGCAGCTGATAGTTGCTATCGGTATATCCTTCGTAATCGAGAGTGAAGACGTATGTGCCCGCATTGACAAATCCGGACGCTTCCGCACTGCCGCTGAACGGGGTATAGTCCGCAATCGCGACGGGAACATTGTTGCTCGAGCCGTCGACGCCCGTAAATGTGACGCGCACTCTGTCTGCCTGCGACGCATTCGTGTAAGTGAACGTATAATCCGACGACGCGCCCGACCAAACGAGGTTTTCCGCGGCGAGGATCTTCGGCGTTACGACGAGCGTTGCGGTGAGAGTATTGTCATCCTCTTTGACCGTGTAATTGCCGTTCGTGCTGACGAATTTCGCCGTTATGGCGACGCCTTCCGCACCCGTAACATCGGTCGCGCTGCCGCTGTACTCGACTGCGACGCCCTCGGGCAGCGAACCCGAAATTGCAATCGACTGCGCGCGCCCGTTGTATTCTACGGAAGCATCTCCGAAGGTAATGCCGTGCTCCGATTCGAGACCGGAAGCCGAATATTCAAACGGGTTGATCGTCCATGTGACGGACACGGTGCCGCCGTCTGCCGAGGCGGCCTGCCCCTTCCAATAATAGTTATATACGCCGCCCGACGCTTTGATGTTGAACACGAAGGTATGCGTGCCGGCGTCGGAAGCCGCCATGGCGGGCTTGCCGTCTACCAGCGTATAATAGGCATCCGTGTTTTCCTCTATGCCCATGATGTCCGCATTGAACCCTTCGAGCAGCCACGAAGTCGTGGCGGGGTTGTAGGTCGTCGTAAGCGATGCGCTGCCGCCCAGCCCGTCCTTTGCCGCGAATACGGGGGCGTCGAGCACCTGCTTGGAAATGCTCCATGCGAAGGTCAGGTCTTCCGTTCCGTTCGTCTCCCATGCGTAGTTGTTCTTTGCCGCATCGGTCAGCGAAACCGTCGCGGTATAACTGCCCGCATTGACGTAGGAATTGCCCGAGAGCAGCGCGACCGTTTCCTGCGTTCCGTTGGGGAGAGTGTACAGGACGTTGTTGCCCGAAACCTCGAACCCCTCGCCGAACTCCGGCTCATAACTTTGCACGCTGCCTTTGTAGGTGAAGCCGCCTTCGTGTGCGCCCGGCTCCGCGAGCTTGCGCTTGTGGATAGTAAACTTTACATATTCTTCGCCCACGCCGTACGAATCTTCGCCCGTAACGATGACGCGGAGCCAATAATCGCCCGCATTGACCGGCAGCCCGGAGTTGTACCGCAAAGCGGAGTCGCTGCCTTCCGTGACGCCCTCTTGCGCGGCGGCATAGCTGATGGAAACGTTCGCGCCCGCGTCGCCGCCCCTGATGGAGGACGCCGCGATCGAAACGATATACCCCTCTTCCGGACTTGCCCCTTGGACGATTTTCTGCGTTACCTCGTCGCCGTACGTCCAGCTTGCCGAAATTTCGATTACGACTGTATTCTCCAGCTCGCTGACCGTGAAGCGGATAATCGCGTTTCTTCTGCCTTCGCTGCCCGCGTCGACGATGTTGTCCGCCCAGCAGTAATTGTCGTCGGTCAGACCTATGGTTACCGAATATGTGCCGATCACATACACCACTTCGGCGGTGATCCTGCCCTCTTCGCGCTGTACGTCCGTCAGACCATCCGTCGTCACATAGCTCATGATCGAGGTGTCGTAGCCGTCGATCGTGTTGTGCGTGATAACGCCCTCGTTTTCGGCGGTCAGGCGGCTGTACTGCCATGCCAAGGACAGCGTGTGCTGTTTTACGACGATCGTGCCGTCGAAAGTAAGGTCGGTGTAGTTTTCCGTGCCCTCGATGCTCGCGACCACATAGTAGGTGCCGGCAGGCGTGTCGTTGTTGAAGAAAACCTTCGGCTCAAGGATTTCATCATCGTAAATGTACGAACCCTCTTCGTCCGTGCGCGTTTCGTAATACTTGTAGGTCACGCCTTCGGTGCCGAACTCCGCCTCGGGAGCGGTGGTCGGCTCGAGCGATTCGAACTGCGGGTTCGCCGCGGTGTCGTCGCCCTTGTACGCCCAGCCGTCGTGCGCGTAGTTCGTCGTCCATTCGTTCACCGCGCGGCCGATCGTTACCTTAAACGAACCGGTGTAATCCTTGTGGTTGGGCGCGCTCACCTTATAGTAGACGGTGTAGGCGTTCGCCGTTTCGATGTTGCTGTCGGTGTCGTTCACCTCGGTCAGGAAGCGGATCGCATCCTCGAACTGCCCTTCGGTGAGGCTGAACGTCCAGCTGATCTCCCGATTGTTGACCGCCGTAGCCGTGTGCGAAGCGAGCAGGAAGCTGTCGTTGGCGGCGTCCGCGCCGTCTGCCGTCTTGTGCTCTTCGAGGAAGTAGTAATTGAATCCGTTGTAGACGATGCCTTCGCTGCCCACAGCCGTGACATCCTTTAAATCCGCCAGTTCAATGGTGAATTCGAAGGAGTTTGCATCCAGCGTATAGTTGGCGTTTTTGCCGCCCGAATCCGCCAGGGTTATGACGACCTTGTAGTCGCCCGCTTCCGTCGGCGGGGTCGTGGTTTCCTCGTACTCCACGCCCGCCTTCGTCGTACCCGAATAGGTGTAGACGAACACCAGCGAGTTCAGGTCGTCCCCGTAAACATCCGTCAAATCCCGGACAAGAGCGGAATAAGCCTCGCCCGTATAGACCGCGGTCAGCGCTCCCTGATCTTTGAGAATTACATCCCCTTCATGCAAAGAAACGGGGCGGGGCGAAATTTTCAGCGTGCCTTCGTAGGCGGGATTGCCGAGCCAATTTCGCCACAGTTCGCCGTTGTAGCCGTTGATTTTGTAGTTCTTCAACATTCCTTCAACGGAGGAATCAATCAAGCTGACGCGCGTGACGTAGCCGTCGCCCGCCTCACTTCCCTGCGCGATCAATTCATTGCCTTTGTAGCCGCTTACGGTAATTTTGACTCCGTCGACGTCATAGAACTTTCCGTCGCCCTTGCCTTCCATGTAATTCCAACCGAACACGGGGATCGAATTGCCGTAGTACAAAGTAGCGGTGTAGTCTGACGCTTCGATCCACACTTCGCGGCGGGTGATGGAATATTCCTTCCATAAACTGTTGCTGTTAAATGTATAGTTGTTCTTGTTCAGCTCGTCTACTCCGTCTACCTCGAAGATATAGTCCCCGACATCGCGGAATGTGCGACCGCTGCGCGGGCTGATTTCAAGATAGACAGGTTCGCCCGTCTTTTCCCCGTTTTCGTCGAAGGGTCTATAGGTGGCGGAAACGCGGCCATCCAAAGGTTCGCCCGCATATACGAAGGAATAGCCGTCATCCCCTGTCGACCAGGTGACGTCTTCCGCCGTCAAGGTGTACGGGTTGATCGTGATCGTCCGCGTGACCGGCGCGATTTGGTTATAGTTGGGACTTGTAACCTTGAACGTCGCCGTGTATTCGTAGGTGCCTGCGTTGCGGAGTTCGTCGTAATTGCCTTCCGTGACATCATACGATACGGTCACTTCGACGCCGTCCGCACCCGCCTTTATCAGCTCGTCTTTAGCAAGCACAGGTTCATGCACCGCGCCGTTATAGGTGAACACGGTCTGGTCGCCGAAGCCTGCGTCGCGGACGTCGTTGACCCACTTGTAATTGGCTTTCTGAATCCAGAAATCCGCGCTGACGCCTTTGCCGATCGTGTAGTTGTTCGCATCATCCGAGCCGATAATCGTTGCCTTGACCCAGTAATGCCCCGCGTTGACGGGCAAATCGGTCGTAGCTGTCGTTTCTTCCGCATCATAGAGCCAATATTTGATTTCAAATTGCAGGTTGACGCCCTGCGTCTGCAGGTTCGCCTCATATTGCTTGCCTTCCCCGTTGTAATCGAGATAATCCGCCGCAGCAGAAACAGGCTTCAGCGAGATGACAACGCTCATCGGGCTGACGACAAACCTGGCGCGGTTCGGCGCATTGTAGCCGCCGCCGGACGCTTCCTGCCCCCAGAAGGTGACATCGTAGTTTCTGCCGAGGTCGCTATCGCCGTTCAGATGTATGCCGTAGATATAATAGGTGCCTGCCTTGGGTGCCGCCGAACCGGTGATCGCCGAGCCTTCGGAATCGTTCTCCGCATAGATCGCAAGCGACCAGATCTTCGCGGGGTCGTCCCCCGTGTAGAGGTCGTTGTACCCTTCGCCCGTGCGCACCTTGGAGTAGAGTTGCTCGTTCATCTCGTCCGCCGTGATGCCGTAGGTCGCGCTCTTATAGTCGATGTCCACGGTGATCGGGCGCGGCGTGACTTCGAATACGCCTTTCCCCGTCTGCGGGTCGAGCGTGTAGTTGCGCAGACCCGTGGCGGCTTCGGTATTCACCACCGTCATCTTCACGTCGTACTTGCCGACGTTGCCGCTCGTGCTGCCCGCCTCATAGCCGACCGCCTCATAACCGAAAGTTACGCCCGCGAGCACGGTCGCAAGCTCGTCGCCTTTGACCAGACCGCTATAAGTAAAGTCGTTCAGAGGTTTTTTGTCGGCATCCCAAACGATGTCGCCCTTTTCGGTGCCGTAGATTGCCGACGTGCCGTTCGGGGTGAGGGTGAGCGTCGCCTTGTCGATTTTAAAGGTGATGAAACAATCCGGCCCCGCTACCGTGACATGGTTGGGCGCGCTGACGCGGTAATAGACCGTATATGCGCCGCCGTCTTCCGCCACTTCTTTGAGCGAAGTGATCAGTTCGCCTTCCCCGAATCCCGCGCCCAGGCTGAACTCCCACTTGACCGCATCGCGCGAGGAAACGGGCGTTGCCGATGCTTCCGCTTTCTCCTTAATGTTATAGGCTTCGCCCGTGTAGGTCAAGCCGGTCACGGAATCGCGGATCGAAACGTTTTTGAGCTCCGCAGGGGCGATCTCGTATTCTTCGCCCGTCGCCGTTTCAACATCCAGGGCATAGTTATTCATGGGGTCGCCCTCTTTCAAGGCTACCACCACATAGTAAGTGCCGACGTCGACGGGCAGACCTTCGATCGCTTTACCGTCCTTGTAATAGGTAAATGTGTAAAAATTGCTCTCTGCGACGGAATCATCGCCCGTAAAACGGTCGTCCTCGAAGGTCGGCACAATGCCGCTGCCCGTGTAGGTAAGACCGTCGCCCGAAGGATTGGTGATCGTTATACTGAGCTCGCGCTTGCCGACCGTGAGCTTGCCCGCCACAATTTCCACATCGTAGTTATCCAATGTGAACGACCGGTCGATGGTAACGATATATTCGGCGCCGGCATTGTCGCCCGCGGCGTATTCCTTGACGCCGTCTACGCCCGCCCAGTACCAGGAGGCATTCTCTTCGCCGAGAACGTCCTTGCCGTCCTCGTATTTGAGTCCTTCGACATCGAAGCCGTATTTCTCCACGTCAATTTCATCGCCGTAGATTACGGTGACGTCATGGACACGCAGGGTAAGCTCCGCCTTGCCGATGACGTAATTCGCATTTTTGGCGGTATAGTCGTAGTCGCCTGCCTCGCCGCCGAAGCAATAGTTTTCGTTGCCCAGCGTGATCGAAACGGTATAAGAGCCTGCGTTGACGGGCGCATCCGCTCCCGAGTACCCCTCTCCCGTATACAGCCATTCGATGCCCAGTTTATTGTAATTGTCGCCAACACCGTACTGACCGTCGAAGGAGACGGAAGCATTCCTGTCTGCATCGCCGTAGGTATGCGTGAGCGAGTTCTCGTCCCAATCGGGATTGAGCACTTTGGGCACGATGATATAGGTGCCGCTCTCCGCGCCGCCGGTAAAGTCATAATTACTCCAGGCGGTGCCCTCCTCTTTCAGCGTCGCCTTTACTTTGTATTCGCCGACGCCGACCGGCTCCACTCCGACTCCGAGGGAAGTGAAGCTGCCGCCTTCGCCCTTGATAAAATATTCATAGGTGAAACTGAGCACATCGCTGTTGACAAGGTTCGAAGCGAGATACTCCGCGGTAATCGCGATGCCCGAATAGGTCAGCTCGGCGCCCGAGGGTAGGTCAAAACCGCCCGTAAGTCCGAGCTTCGTGATTTCGAGCGCGTCCGTCGCGACGTCAAATGCAAGCGTGTAGTTCGCCACCTCTTCGACGGAGGAATCCATTGCAACATCGTATTTGCCGACGCCGCTTACGCCCGCCGTATAGCCGGGTGCGGAATAGGTAAATTCGGATACAACGCCCGCGAGCACCTCTTCAAGGTTGTCGCCATCGACCAAGCCGCTGACGAGGACATACCCTGCCCAGCTGCTCGGCGACGAGCCGTAGACCGCCTTGGTGCCGACATCCGCTTTGAGCGTGAGCGTTGCCCTGTCGATCGTAAATTCGACCGTGTCGGTGCCGTAGTCATAGTTCCCGTACTTGTTAATGGAAACTGTCAGCGTATAGGTGCCCGCCTGCGTCGGCCATACGACCGTATCGGGCGTGCCTCTCTGGTTGAAGCTGCCGCCGCCGTTCGGCGTACCCGTAAAGGTGAATGTGATGTATTCGTTGGGAATTTCGCCCTCGGGGTGCGTATACGAAGGCTGGCTGTGCTCTGTGCCGTAAGTCCAGCCGCCGAGGGAAAGATTCATGTCAAACTGCGTCTGCGTGATGCGGAACCAAAGCTTTGCGCCCGCTCCTTCAACAACATCCTGATCTTCCGTACCGGGCGCCGTCTGCGGAGTCCATTCGCCCCACTCGTAGTTGTTCGAATCGGTCAAGGTGAGGGTGAACCAATAGTTGCCGACGTCTTTCGAAATGCCGGCGAAGAGCCATTCGACCTCCCACACCGCGCCGCGGTCTTCTTCCGTCGGCACGGGGATCGCGGGCGTCCACCCGTCAACATCATCCTCGTCGTATTCGTGCAGGCGATCCTGCGAATCGGCAAATACGGGGATTTCGACCTTGAATTTTTGGATAGTGAAGGTTATCACGACCGAGGCGCCCGTATAGTCGGGGGTGGGTTCGATTTTGATGACGACCTTGTAATTGCCCGCATCCGCCGTGGCGAGAGCGTCGCGGGAAATCTTTACGTCGCCGCCATCGGTCCGGTAGTACGTCACCTGCGATGCAACGTCGGTGATGTCCGTCACGCCGACCATGGCGAGATAGGTAAGCTCATGCCCGGTAAGCGGGTCGCGGTAGAACCAATTATCCTTATTGCCGAGCTCGGGGTCTTCGATGCTCGCGGAGCCCTTGATGGACACGGTATTCTTTTCGATGGTGAACTCGAAAATACGCGGCTTCGACTCCTCCGTGTTGTCGCCTTCTTTAATCGTAACGCGCAGGACATAGTCGCCCGCGGGCGTTTCGGGAGAAATTGCGATCGGGCTTGCAGTGTCGTCCTTTGCGAAATACTCGTAGACGAAATAGCCGTCGTTCAGCGCCTCATCGTCGAACTCGGCGGACAAGCCGAGCGTCGAAATTTCCGTGACGGCTTCGCCGTACTTCCAACCCGCATAGGTACTGTTTGTAGCCTGAACACTGTTCGGCGCCTTTTTGATCGTCCAAGTGAAGACGATCGTGGGTTTATTATCCTGCGCCGGGTCGGTGACGCCGCCCGTCGCCCAAGTATAGTTGTCCGAATCGCGCAGCTTAAACGTAATGGTATACGAGCCTGCGTTCTTCGCGCTGAACGTGACTTCGCTGCCGTTGACTTCATGCGTGATCGTATCCCTGTCCTCATCAGCCGCCACGGCGGTTACTTCCATCGTTTCGGCATCATAACCCGTCGCGGTCTTTGTCTGATCCTTCTCATTATAGGTGCCGTTTGCCAGCGAGCCGTCAGTATTTTTGCCCTCCATTTCGGGGTTCGCCTTAACGGTGGCACGGTTGATGACCATGCCGCCCGTGAGGGTAAAGTCGGCCGTATCATTGCTGCCGTTGTCACCCCAGCAATAGTTGGAGTCGAGCCTGAAAACGACGTCGTACACGCCCGCATCGATCGGCGTGGGGGAAGCATCGCCCTGTTTATAACCCGCTACATCGTAGGCGGGAGAATCTTCGGAATATTTCTTTTCCGTCTTATCGTAGGTGAAGTTCTTTTGAATTGCCGAAGGCTGCTCCACGCCCTGCCTTTGGATTTTCCAAGTCAGTTCAGTGAACAACTCGTCGCCGAACTTGCTGTTATCCCCTGCCGCGAAGCAATAATTGTCGCCGAGGGTGACTTTGATTGTGTAGTCGCCTGCGATGACGCCGCCTTCGCCGACCGCCGTCACAGTGCCGCCTTTAAACGAAAGCTTGGCGCCCGAAAGGGTCATGTACGCCTTGTTTGCGCCGTCCAGCTTGCGGAATCCCTCCACTTCGACGGAATTCCCCGTTGCGGAATAGACGGTCGTACCACCGTCGGATAGGGTCGGCTCCGAAATCACCTTGCGGGTGATCTTCCAGCCGAAAGAAACTGCCGCAATGTCATCGTCGGAGGCGTTCGTATCGGACGAACCCGTGCCCCACTGGTAGTTCGCGCCGAGGGTCAGCGTTACCTTGTAGTCGCCCGCATTCGTACCCTTTTCACCCGCAAGGGTGTAGCGCGATTTATTTTCTTCATAGTTCGGAATCTTAACCGAAATGTTCTGCTCTTTTTCGTTGTATTCGAAAGAACTGCCTTCCAGCTCATCCGCGTCAGGCTTTTTGACGAACATGCGGTACACGGTGAAATCGTAAGGATCGCTTTCGAACGCCGCAAAGTTGCCGTATTCGCTCGTATCCGCGCGATAAGTGACCCAGACCTGATAATAGCCTGCATCCCACTCCCAATCGCCATCATTCACTTTGTCGGTGATGTCGCTGTAATCGCCGTCGTTCCAACCCTTATAGGAATAGTTGTAGGCGGGCTCTTCGCCGCTGTTTTTGAAATGTACTGCAAATACGGGCGTCTTATCCTGTTTGCCCGATTCGTTATATATCCAGCTCGGCACGGTAGGCTCGGAATCGAGATAGTTCTTCGCCTCCGTGATGCTCCAGGTAATGGTATAATACTTGCCGTCGCCGCTGACGGTGCCTTCCCCTGCGCCGGGGGTTGCCCAATGGTAGTTATTGGTGCTCGTCAGCTTAAACTCGACATCGTATTCTCCCTTGTGCGTACCGCCTTCGTTCGTAACGGTGTAAACCCCGTTCCATGGATCTATGGCGTGGTTGATATTCGGCTCGATCTCTTCGCCCGTATACGGGAAGGAATCTTGGGCGAGCGTAGGCAGGACGACTTCTTTGCTCAGAATTTCGAAATCCTGCCAAGCGCAGAGGTCGTTGCTGTCGTTGTAGTTTTTCAAATCCGAAAGCACGGCGCGAACCTGGTATTCGCCCGCGTCGGTCGGCATTTCGTTATCGGGCAGAGTTTCGCCGTCCTTGACGCGGTACTCCCACGTCACCGTGACGGCGCCGCCGTTTTCGCCCGCCGTTCCAAAGTTAATCGATTCTGACCCGGCGCCCACGGCAACAAGATCCGTCGGCTCATGCCCTGCCGTCGTGCCGTCGTAATCCCAACTCGTTGCGGGCAATGTAAACGTAACGGAGGTCAGGTTAACTTTGTTGATATGTATGGTATATTGAACGCCGATAATGGTCTCGGGGTCGCCTTCCTTCGGGATTGGCGTAGCATAAGCAGGAGTGGTGCGATATTTATACCCCTCCTTCGCCGTAAATGTGATGATATAATCCCCCGCATCCTTCGCCTTAACCGTAATCGTCGAATTGCTGCCCGGGATGCTCGATAAATTCCCCGCTTCGATACTCGATTTTTCATCGTCGAAGTTATTGAACCCAAAATCTTGGAATGCGGCAGTATAGTCTGCCGTCAAAGAAGCCGCAGTACCCGGCTGCGGAGGGTCAATGGGTTCTTCGGTGACGGCAATATTGTAGTTGGCAAAAACGATCTTGCAAAAGCATTTCATCCCGCCTTCATAATAGACGGCAGTTACGGACTTGTGGTCGTACCCCAAAACATCTCCGCCGTCTTCATACTCAAACGTACACGAACCAGCAGGAAGGGTTTTCGTCGCACGTCTGCCCGTGATTGACGATGTATATTCGAGTTCAAAAGTAAATGCATCGGTGGGGATTGCAACCCCTGCCGTAAGTTGGCTCGGCAGACTTGTTGTGAACGATACATAAAGGGATTCTTCGCTCGTAGGCTTCTCCCACTTAATCGCAACATCTATTGAGTTTGACGTTTCTTCGTGTCCGCCTTCCTCATAAGTAACATACACCTGCCGCGTATAGCTCTCCTGCTGCGCTTCCTCCTCCGTCGGATTCAAATCGGGCAGATGCAGAGTATACCCGGTAGAAGATTTGAAGTCCTGCAATGAACCGGACGTATTGTCGTTGAAATAAATCGTGCCCGTCAGAGCGTTGTTGATGAGCGCTCCACCCGTAACCGAGCCGTATGTGCCGCTTATCACATTCAACTCGATGCTTGTCGGCTGGCGATCCTCCGCAGCGCGCGCGGAAACGGGGCCCGCCAACAAAAGCGAGCACACCGCCGCACAGACGGTCGTCAGCGCGAGCAACACAGCCAGCATAGCCTTTTTCGCTGTACTCATATCTTTTCCTCCTGCATAACTTTCTCTTTATATCGATTGAATTTTTGCCTTTCGTCAGCCGCTTTATTGCCTCAATGTGCATAAACCGCAAGGCGCTCTGCGCCTTTGCGGGTCAACTGCGGTCTTCTTCAGTTATTATATTCGTACCTCTGCTTGCAAAATGACTTTTCGTGTTACATCGTAACACGAAAATACCGTATACGGTATTTGTTTCGGCGGTTTGCGGCGCGCCGCCGGCGCGTTTTTTGACTTTACGGGAACAGGGTTATCCACACCCGTTCGGCAAAATTTTTCCAAATTGTCTCAATTTTTGCGCGTCTTTTAACACGTTTGTTACTTTTTATACAAATATAATACCGCGAAAAAGGTAAAATGTCAATAGTTATAAGCAAATTTATTACTGATTTTATTAAAATTTGCCCCTTCGCCTCTCGCCGGCGACCCGCCGATTCAACAAAAAAGGAGCGCAATTTTCCACAAATTGCACTCCTTTGTATCCGTTTATTGAAAACGTTTATTCTTTTTTGTTACAAAAGCTCTTTTCTCTGCTCCGCTTCGGAGAGCGGGCAAAGATATTTCGGAGCCACGTCGAACGCGGTGATCGCGCCCGTTTTGCCCTCCTTGTGCATGCGGTACACGGCGCGCGCGTACGCGAGCAGGACGCTCGAAGTGAACTCGGGGTTGGAATCGAGCTTCAACGAGAACTCCATGAGGAATTTGCTGCCCGTTTCCGACTTGCCCGAGCGGAGCACCATGCCGCCGTGCGGGATGCCGCTGTGGTTCTTTTGCAGTTCCTCTTCGGAGATGAAATGCACCGTCGTGTCGTAATCGGCGAAGTAGTTGGGCATCTCCTTGATTTCCTTTTCGATGCGGGCAAGATCGGCGCCCTCTTCGGCGACGACGTAGCACTCGCGGGTGTGCTTTTCGCGGGTGGTCAGCTGCGGGTTTTCGCCGCGGCGCACGCGCTCGAGCGCGCTCTCCACGGGCACCGTATACTGGCGGGCGTCCCTGACGCCCTTGATGCGGCGGATGGCGTCGCTGTGGCCCTGGCTGACACCCTTGCCCCAGAAGGTGTATGTGCTGCCGTCGGCGAGCGACGAGCCGAAATAGATGCGCGCCAGCGAAAACAGACCCGGATCCCAGCCGATGCTCATCGCGCTCAGATGCCCTGCATCCTTTGCCGATTTATTCAGTGCGGCGAAATATTCGGGGATCTTGGCGTGCGTGTCGAAGCTGTCGACGGTGTTGAACAGCCCCGCGATCTCCGCCGACTGCGCGGGCAGGTCGGTCGCACTGCCGCCGCAGAGGATCATCACGTCGATCTTGCCGACGTAGTTCTTCATGTCCTCGTATTTTTCCACCTTGACGGGAAGGACGGTTTTGACCGTTTCGGGCGCGCGGCGGGTGAATACCGCCACCACTTCCGTATCCGCGTTCTGCGCGCTCGCATACTGCACGCCCCTGCCAAGGTTGCCGTAACCGACGATGCCGATCCTGATCTTATCCATATTATATATATGCTCCCTCTCTTGATTTATAAAACAGTTTACCGCGGCGAATAAAAAAAGTCAAGCGGACGGCGACGCGCCCGCTCGACTTAAGCCTTTAAAATTTCTTATAGGAGATATTATTGCCGCCTATATCTTTCAGGCAAATCCCCTGTTCGTCCAAAAGAATATAGCTGCGGGGCGTGCCGCCCTTGGGCAGGGATACCGAGCCGCAGTTTGCGACGATGACGCCCTCCTTTTCCTCGATAAAACCCGTATGATAGTGCCCGTAGATGAATACGTCACCGCAGTTTTTCGGCAGGCGGTCGATGCTGAACCTGTCGCCGTGCTGCAAAAACACCTTTTTGCCGCCGATAAAGAGAACCGCTTCCGAAACGAATTCGAAATCGGAGATGAGGGTGTCGACGTCGCTGTCGCAGTTGCCCTTGACGACGGTAAGCTCCTTAACGAGCGGATTCAAGAGCGCCGCAACGCCCAGCGGGTCGTACCCTTCGGGCTGAGGGTTGCGCGGGCCGTGGTTGTAGATGTCGCCGAGGAGGACGAGCTGCTCCGCCCCTTCCGCGGTGTAACGCTCCAACAGTTTTTTCGTGAAATGTGCCGAGCCGTGCAGGTCGGACGCGATGAGAATTTTCATATATATGCTCCATACGGATATGCGCCGCAGAACGCGGCGCATACAAACAATTTATTTTCGGTTTTCGCAGCCGTTCAGCGGCGGACGCTGAACTTGTACGCCGTGGTCGTGGTATAGATCTTGCCGCGCTCGACGACGGGGTCGCCCAGTTCCGCGTACGCGGGGACGTTGACGGCGTTGGGGATGCACTGCGTTTCCAGGCAGAAACCGTAGTTGCGGTTGTAGTAGCCGCTCTTGCCCTGCTGGTGCAGACCGTTGCCCGTGTACAGCTGAACGGCGGG
>NXNN01000024.1_pt1 | contig 32910 bp, 26 predicted proteins | sample 2041041 | NCBI WGS metagenome assembly NXNN01 (sample SAMN07660617, study PRJNA407663) | chicken gut metagenome | isolation source: caecum content treated with Lincosamide | host: Gallus gallus domesticus | place: Czech Republic: Brno | collected 2016 | reverse complement strand
GCTCTTATCCGCAAGCTCTTCTTGCGACATATTTAATGCTTTCCGATATTTTTTAACGTTTGTGCCAAAAACTTTTACAATATCCATTGCTTTATCCTAAAATATAAATTATAATAAGTATACGCTATTGACGACAATAAGTCTACATACAATAAGTATCGTGGCGTAAAGAATACTAATGAAATGACTATATCTGTCATATTTTCTATGTTATAATACTGTCAAAGAGGTAAAGGTTATGAAAGCAGTCATCTACGCCCGGTATTCGAGCGACAACCAAAGAGAAGAGAGCATTGAGGGTCAGCTTCGCGATTGTATGCAATACGCTGAATACAACGATATCCAAGTTGTAGGCACTTACATAGACAGGGCTATGTCTGCAAAGACAGACAACCGCCCGAACTTTCAGCAGATGATCAAAGATAGCGCCAAGCGACTGTTTGATGTTATCATTGTATGGAAGTTAGACCGCTTCGCCCGCAACCGTTTTGACAGCGCTTATTACAAAAATATCTTAAAGAAGAACGGCGTGCGGGTGATTTCTGCCAAAGAGAGCATATCTGAGGGCGCAGAGGGCATTATCTTGGAGTCTGTTCTGGAAGGCTATGCAGAATACTATTCTGTTGAGCTTGCGGAGAAAGTCAACCGCGGCATGACGGACAATGCCTTAAAAGCAATGTCGAACGGCGGCATTACTCCACTCGGCTACTATCTCGATGACGAACAGCACTTACAGATTGACGAAAGAAAAGCGCCGTTCGTGAGAGAGATTTTCCAAAGATATGCCGACGGCGAGATGATAAAGGCGATTATCGACGATATGAATGCTCGCGGCGTGGGCATTACCGTGCGGATGAAAAAGAAGGCGGGTAAAAAGGCATACGAAAAGCCGCTCGGCTACAACAACGTGCGCAGAATGCTTTCCAACAGAAAGTATATCGGCGAATACCGCTTTAAAGACATTGTGATTGAGGACGCAATTCCCGCTATCATTGACAAAGACCTGTTTGAGAAAGTGCAGAAACGCATTGCCGTAAACACACGCGCTCCTGCAATTCATAAAGCGGAAGATGAGTACTTGCTGACCACGCACCTTTTCTGCGGCAAGTGCAAGGCGATGATGATAGGCGACAGCGGCAAAGGCAAAAGAGGCACCGTCTATCATTACTACAAGTGCGTGAACACAAAGAAAAGGCACACCTGCGACAAAAAAGCCATCGGCAAAGAGAAGATTGAAAACGCAGTCATCAAAGCCGTAATGGATAAAATTATGGACGATAAGCTGATGGAGCAGCTTTCGTACAAGCTGTACGATTTACAAATGCAGGGCAGCTCTATACTCCCCGCTCTGCAAGCGCAATTATCCAATGTGGAGAATGCCATAGACAATATTCTGAACGCCATTCAGCAGGGTATCGTGCTTGAGAGTACAAAAAAGCGGCTTTCCGACTTGGAAAACTGCAAAAAAGAATTGGAGATTGAAATTGTGCAGGAACAGATAAAGCACCCTCTGCTCACGAGAAAACAGATAGAGTTTGGGCTGACAAGGTTCCGCAAACTAGATTTGTCCACGCAGAAAGGCAGGCGGGCGCTCATTGACGGGTTTGTGAACACAATCTACCTCTTTGACGATTACGCCATTATCACCTGTAACTATAAGGAAGGCGAAGAGAAAATCACCTTTGAAGATATAGAGGATTCCGAGCTTGGCAACTATATAAAAAACAAACCCGAACAGGAGTGTTCGGATTTGTTCGCATTTGGTGACCCCATCGGGACTCGAACCCGAGTTACCGCCGTGAAAGGGCGATGTCTTAACCGCTTGACCATGGGGCCTTATCGTTGCGTGCGCCCTTAAACGCACAACGCTAAACTAGAATAACATAATACATCCGAAAAGTCAAGCAGAATTTATTCTGAAAAATGAAAATTTCGCGCCCCGCGGCGGGAAATTCACCGAATACACGCTTCGGCAGACGCGCGCCCGCCCCGCACTGCGCCTGCCGAAGCGTATCGCGCGGCGCTTCAGTTTTTAAAGCAGACGTTCCGCTGCGCATTGAACGCCTTCGTCGCCTCGTTAAACGCCTCCGCAGGAATGCGGCAATCGCACACCGCTTCTTTCAAAAAATCCGCCTCTTGTTTTGCGTCTTCAAAATGCAATACCACGGTGCCGTATTCGCTCTCAAAATAGAACAGGTTCAGGTCGAAAAGATCGTGGTGGTTGCCGCAGAGCCATATCCCGTTGTCGCCCGAATTGGTCAGACAGTATTTTTTATAAAACAGTTCGTTTTTGTACTTGAAAGACGGATCGAGCAGGTCGTGCAGGTTGTTGACGGAAAGGAACCTGTTGATCGCGGAGGCGTCCGCGCTTTTGATTGCGGAAACTTCCCATAAATGCGCGGCTTTCAGTACATGGGCATTGTCGTTGCCGCAAATTGCACAGCGGGTGGGGATGCCTTTTTTGCGCAGATTGTTGCGGAACAGGTTCTGGTTCCGCGGGTCTTTGCGCATTTTTGCGTTTATATAAGCGTTTTCCGCAAGGCTCTTTTCCTTCAGGAACTGATCGTTTGTAACATAGTTGAAGCGGATTCCCGCATTTTCGAAGGTTTTATGGATCGGGCCGGTCAGCCGGTCAGACACCGAGCGTTCGTCCGCATCGTAATGAAAATACTGCTTGCCTAACCGGAATTCGATTTCCGTGTTTTCGCGGTCGGCGAGAACTTTCATGCACCACGCGCGGAACAGGCTGTCGTATCCCTGGGCGCTCAATGCTTTGAAGGTGTATATGTATTTATCGACGTAATAGGATTCGGTGCCGTCGCCGTTGTTGACCGGGTGTTCTTGACATTGCAGGAAGGACGGCATATTGCCCGAATTCCGCCTGGAAATCAGGGCGATGTCGTTCATGTATTTATTGAAGGAAGAAAAGGCAATGTTGTTTGCGCCGTTCAGCACGCAACCCGTCGCCGTATATTTTGAAAAGTCGATCCGGTCGATGTTCAGGATTTTAAAACCGATCGTCTGCAATTCGCGGTAAGAAAGCACGTTGAACAGGTTGTGCGGAACGGATGTATCGGTATCCAGCAGATAAAACGAAAGGTCGACCCCGTTCTGCTTTTCGCTGAAATAATAGTTAAAAATGTCGGGGCTTCCCTGCTTGAGGTAGCTGTTTCCGTGGTAATCCCGGCGCCCGTACTCATATTTTTGGGTCGGGTCAAGCTCCTTTTCGCGCTTTTTATCCAGGTCGTAATTGGTGTTGCTGATGCCGACGATGTGCGCAAGGCGACCGTCCTCGCAGACGCGGATGGTTCTGGAAACATACTTTTTCAGGCTCCGCTGCCCCTGAATCGACCTTCTGCCGTTGTCGGAAATATCCTCCACCTCCAGGCGGATGCTTTCCGGGTCGATGCCGGGGTAGAGCCGCGAGACCACGTCTTTGTAGATATTGCTGTAGGTCAGTTTATAGCTGCTGTATATCCGGGCGGTGATTTCCATACGCTTCATAGTTGACGATGATCAACTCTCTCCTGTTCTGTCGGTTGCGTTTTGTTATTTTATCGTTGCAGATAACCGTAAATCCGTTCTTTTTTGCCCATAGGATCAGCTCGTTGTTGTCGCTTTCGGCATGTTCGGCATAGTTCGAGAGCATAAACCGGATATTCCTGCCGTGCAGCTGCTCCAAAAAAAGCATCAGACCGCGCTGCTGCGCCGCGTCCCAGCCGTTGAACCCGCGCCGCCCGTCCGTATAAACGCCGCAGGTGGAAAGGTAGGGGGGGTCGCAGTAAACAAAATCGCCCGGGGTCAGTTCGTCGAGGTAGGCTTGGTAATCTTCGCTGCGGAACTGAATGTTCTGCTGCCGCGCCCTGCGGGCAAATGTGATCAGTTTTTCGTACATTTCGTCGTTGAACCCGGAATTGCCGCAGGGGTTGTTGAATTCGAGGTTCGCGTTGAAACGGATCTGGTGCTCGAAGCCGTAGCAGATGAGGAGATATAACAGCAGCGGGTCGCGTTCCTTGGCGCTTACGGCGTTATAGTCGTTCCGCAGCCGGACGTACGCCTCTTTGTTGGATTTGGAAAGCCCGTACTTTTTGATCAGAGCCGTTATCTTTTTGTACAGCGCCGCCGAGTCGTGAGAGGCGAGGTAGCGCAAAAGACCGCAGACGATCCAGTTATTGTCGTTATAGACGATCCTGTCCGCCTCTGCGTTGAGCGATACGGTCGCGCCGCCGCCGAAGAGGTCGTAAAAGGTGCGGATGCCGCGGGGGAAATGCTGCTTTAAAAAACCGACTACGTCGTATTTTCCGCCTATATAATTGAGCGGGGATTGGAACAGGGGGGCAGGATTTTTTTCGATAATGAACAGCCATTCGAAATGTTTTGCATCTTTCAGGTTTTCCCGTTCTTCGCGTTTTACCGCCCGCGTGTTTTTGTATTTGACGAAATCGATTTTTTTCAGGCGGTAGGTGCCCGGCAGAGCAAAACGTTTTAAGGTTTTTTCGATGAATTCCTTGCTCATGAGCCCGGCGTCGCTGTAGCTTACAACGATATGCCGGAAGCGGGCTTGTGCGATCAGGTCGACGAATTCGTTTTCAACGGCGCCCTTTTTGCTCCATTTGGAAAGCTGATCTCCGTTGTCGCGGTGCGCGCCTTTGCCGTGCGTAACGGGGCGGTCGTTTTTGGCGATCGTTTCAAGTACATGGTACTGCGAAATATACTGCGTGGAGGTATAGGGCGGGTCGAGATACAGGATATCGCCTTCGATTTCGCCGATCAAGCTGTTTGCGTCGCGCAGAAAAAAGCGGTTGGTTCCCGCCGCGGGAGTGCTGTTATCGGGGCGCAGAAGTTCCAGCCGTTTGACGGCGCGGGGATCCCAGATATGCAGGAAGGCGGAATATACCCCCGCAACGTTGGAAACTTTGCTCACGCTTTCGATCAGGCAGCCGATCAGATAATCTTTTTCGTCTGAACTGATTTTATTTTCGCTGTACCAAAGGTCGATGGTGTCGCGAATGAAATCGATGCGTTTCGCGTTTTCGTCCGAAAAGTACTGCCTGCCCGAAACGGCAGGGGCAAAATTATTATAGCAGAATCCGGAGGTATAGCCATCGGTGTCCGCTTTGTTGAAAAAGTCGAACGGATCCAAGCCCAGCTTTGCAAAAAAGCCCGTCGCATTCAAAATTTTGGATTTGCTCACGGCAAAGCAGGCGTACAGGTTGTCGTTCACGATCAGGTTGCACCGGTCTTTGAAAGATTCGGCGACGGCGCCCGTGCCGGAGAACATATCGCAGAAAACGGTTCCGGTATTCAGTGAAATTGCTTTTTCGATGGTATCGTGAATTTCGTCGATCAGTTTGACCTTGCTTCCAATATATCTCATTTCAGTCCTTAAAAGAAAAAAGTTTAGCGTTGCGTAAAAGAACAAAGAGTATTACAGACATTATAACATTTTTACCCCGCGAATGCAACAGGCAAAACGGAAATTGTAAAAACCCGGATTCGGAAAAGTTTTTTTAACGGGAGAAAAGTACCAAAAAGAGTACATAACATGTTGTATAATACACTCGAAATCAACAAAAGAGAGGTTTGTTATGAGTGCATTCGACAAAGTAATCGGCTATGAAAAAGAAAAAGAAGAACTGTACCAGCTGTGCGACATGGCGAAGAATCCCGAAAAGTATGCGGCGCTGGGGGTAAAGCTGCCGCGCGGTATCCTGCTGCACGGCGTGCCGGGCGTGGGTAAAACGCTGATGGCGTCCGCGCTCATCGAAGAGATGGGCAGGGTATGCTATACATGCCGCAAGGATAAGGCGAACGATGCCTTTGTCGATACCATCCGCAGCGTGTTTGCAGAGGCAAAGGCGCATGCGCCTGCGGTCATTTTTTTGGACGACGTCGATAAATTCGCCTCCGACAGCGATTCGCGCAATCCCGAAGAACTTATCGCGGTACAGTCGGGCATCGACGAGGTAAAAGGGTCTGACGTGTTCGTCGTCGCTACGGCAAACAATATCCGCGAGCTGCCGTATTCTCTGCGGCGCGCCGGTCGGTTTGACCGCATCCTCGAAATCTGCCCTCCGAACCGCAGAGAGGCGGTGGAAATCGTGCGGCATTACCTCTCCGACAAGAAGGTTGCGGCGGATGTCACGGCGGAAAGCGTCGCGCGGCTGATGGACGGCAATTCCTGCGCGGCGCTCGAATCGGTGCTCAACGAGGCAGGCATCTACGCAGGGTACGAAAATAAAGCGGAAATCGGGCGAGAACACATCGTACGCGCGGTGCTTCGGGATGTCTTTGAAGCGGACGAGTCCGTCAACGAAATGTCGTCTTCGGTCAAAGAAGAGGTCGCCTTCCACGAGGCGGGGCACGCCGTGGCGGCGCTTGCGTTCGATGCCGAGGGTGTGGGTCTTATCTCCGTGCGCCCCAGCAAGAGCGATGCGCGCGGCGTGACGCAGATTTTCAAGGGCGAAAACTATTTCGGTTCGTACGACCGTATGCATGAGCGCGTCGTTGCCCTGCTTGCGGGCAAGGCTGCCGTCGAGCTCAAATACGGGCGCCTCGACGTGGGGGCAGGGTCGGATATCGACCGCGCCTCCGCTATCGTGCAAAGGTTCATCACCGATTACGCGGCGAGCGGCTTTGCGCTGTTTCACCCCGATAATCATTTCAATCTGACGTCCGACCCGCATGACGACAGAATTATAACCGAGCGCAGCGCCATGCTCGCCCGCTGCTATGAAGAGGCGAAAGAGGTTCTGCGCAAAAACTGGGCGTTCGTGGAAAGAGTTGCGGCGGCGCTCGTCGAGCGGGACACGCTCGTGTTTGAAGAGATTGCCGAACTGCGCAGAGAATCGGCGGCATAAAATATCGGCGGCGTGCAAAATGCGCGCCGCCTATCGGCTGATTTCGGCAAAGTATTGTTTTTGCCCGCGGCGAATGCCGGATAAAATCCGATTCGGCGGCGGAGACCGCCCCTAAATCGGAATAAATACTGTACGGCCGCATTTTGGGGGCAGCGGATCGGGGGGGCGTTGCTGTCAATATCTGTCAGTGTTTTTATGTAAATGAGAAATAAACTTGTTTTAATGCGTCAAGCATGGTACAATAAATCTGAAAATCGCGGGGAGAAACGGATGAACCTGCCGAAAAGCAAGCGCGCACGCTTTTGCCAATGCCCGAAGATGCTTCGGCAGGGTACATACCATCCCGAACTTGCCGTGCAGGACGAGGCGCTTTTGCGTATTTTGCAGATCCCAAAACAATACAGCGATTCCGACCGTCCGCTCAAACGGCAGGAGATTCTCGATTTTGCAGGAATTCTTTCGCCCGCTTCCCTGCGCGAGCGTATCGCGGCGGATCCGGAAGCGGCGAGGGGAAAATATAATTAAAATCGGAGGAAATTACGGTGGAAGAAAAAAAGACAGAGTTGGAAGAAAGATTAGACAGAAGTCTTAAGCATGCTTTGCGACATCGCAAATATGGCAAAAATTTGCATTATATTCCTCTTAATTGTGTAATTGAGGCAAAAACAGGCGACGATGTGCAGACTTTTGTCAGGCAGTGGGCGGAAAAGAACGATGTGCATTTGTTTGTGCTTGATTGGGGTAAGTTGGATTTGGATTATATCAACGATTATGAAAACGGACTCCTCAAAGACTTGTCTGCTCCGAAAACGGTCATGTATCTGGAGAACTTTACAGGAATTGAATTTAAAAAGCGTTATCTTGTTTCAAATGTGTATAGAGATTGCGTGGCAGGCGGTTTTTGCAAACCTGCGCCGAATTTTCTTTTTGCAATCGCAACGAACTATACGGATCTTCCGAAAGAACAATTTCATCGCCTGGATAGTTCAGAATCCTCGTGTTTTGGGCATACAGATTTTTTGACGGATGAGGAACGGGAGGAACGGAAAAACTAAATCGGTTCCATTTTTGAGGAACAGAGCTGAAGCGGGCATACAGCCGTGCGGCGAGGGGCAAGAATTTTAACCGGCAATGAAAGAATAACAATTTAGGAGAAATTGGGAGATGGATACAGAACAGATACTGGATGCGTGCCTCGAAAAGGCGTTAATGCTGCATGATTTAAACTATCCGACGACAGTCGTTTTGGGGAAAGGAGGAAACTCTATAGAAAGAGGAGAGACCGGTTATTTCCCGAACGTAAATATTCAAGGGATGAGCGGCTGCGGAAAAACCTGTATAATAAAAGAATGGGCAAAAAACAATGAAATCAATCTTGTTACTCTTTATGTGCCGATTTTTGCGGCATATGAGCGCGAGAAACAGAAAGATGCAATAGCGCAGTGCTTGCGGTCAGAAGAGATAAAAGAGGCTTTTTTAAAGCCGAGAACGGTTTTCGTTTTAGATCATTTCGAATATATCACCCATGAAATTGAAGAGGCGTTAGCTGAATTGATAGACGCGCATGTTCTTCCGTCGGGCGATGAAAAGGTTTTTATGCCGGAGCTTCTCTTCACGATAGCGGTAGAAACAACGGGGCGCAGAAAGAGCTTTGAGGAGAAATGATTTGAGGCGGAGCGAATTTCTTTGCAGTATTTAAAAATATAAAGTAAATCGTCCGCGTTCAATATGTTTGCGGGGCATCATTTGCCGCACGATGTTTTTACGGACAGCCGCGGCAGAAGCTTTGCCGTTTAAGTAAGATTGTCGCTGCCGGCTGTCTGCGCGCGATGACGCATCATTGTGAAAACAAATTTACGATACGGCAAAGGATGTACCGCATTTGGTACATCCTTTGCTGTAAAATAGAGACAAAATCAAAGAGGCATTTCCCGCGGGAGCGGGGCGCGCTGCGGATAGGGAATCGGAAACATTTTGCTTTTCCGTAAAAACAGCGCGGTGTTTTTTGCGGCGGAGATGCTTTGCAAAGGTGCAAAATTGTTATGGACAGGAATTTTTTACAGCAGTTGGAGCAGGTGCCGAACCGCTACGGCGACGATGCGCTCCTCGTTTTACAGCGGCGGGCGGAAGAGGGGGCGAAGCGACGTTTCCGCCGCCTGAACAAGGCGGTAAAATACCGCCTCGCAAAAGAGTTCGAGTGGATCCGCGCGACGAACACTGCGAAATTATTTTTGTTTTGGGCGGATGCCGTCGCGTCGATCAAGCGGATAACCTATCCGTATGATTGTAGCGCGCAGAACTGTTCGCTCGTTTCGTACTGCCTGGGAATAACGGAGGTCGATCCGCTGTCTGCCGGCGGCTATTTCGAGCGGCGTTTGTCGGGGGATCGCAGGTTGCTTCCCGTTTTGTTTATCGAAGTGCCGAAAGGACGGCGCGAAGAGGTATGGGAGCTTTTGGAAGAGGATTGGAAAACCTTTATCGAAATAGAGGAAAACGCCGCCCGTCCGGACTTGCCCGCGGAGGCTGCGGCAGCCTTTTTCGCGCGGCGGCAATCATACGGCGATAAAGAAATTCTCCGCAGGGCGGCGGCGTCGTTAGGATCGGACGCGAGTGCGCAGCCGCCCGAAACGCTCATGGATCTCACCGAGCGGATCGTTTACAGGCGCTGCCCTGAACTTAAGGACAGAGAGTCTTGGTTTTTGTACCAGGAAGACGTCATCGGCGCGCTCGTCGCGGCGGGGCTTTCCTGTGGGGAGGCGGAAGGTATGCGGCGGGCGTTTGCCAAGAAAAACAGAGTGGAAATCAACTTTTACCGCGATATACTTTTGCAGAGGGCAAGGGCTGCGGGGCGTTCCGCTGAGGAGACGAAGGCGGTGCTTTCCGCGTTTGAAAGGGATACCATGTTCACCGTCTGCCGCGCTGCGTATGTCGCAATGGCGCAATATCTGTATATGGAAACCTGTTTGAAGGGGTAGGGGAACAGAGATGTTCGTTAAAAAACTGACGCTCGAACAATTCGGGCGGTTCGAATATAAAAGTTTCAATTTTTGCGATTCGCTCAACGTGATCGCGGGCGAAAATGCGCGGGCGGTGTTTGCCGCACTGTGCGTGGCATTGTGCAACCGGCTGCTGCGCTTTCAGGTCTCTCCGTATTGCTTGATGGAGGACAGCCGCATCCGTGCGGAAATCGAAGGGGACGGCGCAGATTATGTTTCCGAATCGGTATACTGCGCGGATGCGCCGGAGCATTGCGAAACGAACGTGTACTGCGGCGCGCGGAAACTGACGGAGGAGGAGCGGCGCGCGCTGTTTCATGTCAGCATGGAAGAGGAAGAATGCTCGTATTTTGTCAACCGTTACGATTATTGCAGGTACGTTCCTTTTGCCGAACTCGACTATTCAAAAAAACTTGCAGAGTACCGTAAGGCGCTGCAGGAGGAAAACAGGCAGGAATTTTCCGAACGGACGGACGGGGCAGGAACTACGCATACCTTTCGGCGGGAGCTTAAAAGATTCTGCGACGGATTCCTGCCGCAGCAGATCCGCATAGAAAAGCAGCTTTTACTGACGATGGACGAAGACGGCGCTTTTTTGGCAAAGAGCACATGGTCGCGTATGGATTTAAGCGCGACGGAAGAGGTTTTAAAGCAATACTTGTGCTTTTTGGAAGTCAATCGTTTTTGGGATGACGTGCAAAAATTGATGGGGCGCAGCGTAAAAAAGCCGCTGTTTATCAGCGCGCTGCCCGACCATATCGATTATTGTGTAGATCTTACGCAGCTTTTGGAAGACACGCTTTCCTTCGGCAGACAGGTGTTTTTGTTTACGGGCGACAAACGCATCGGGGAACGCCTGCAGAATGTGGGAGAGAAGCAGGTGATTTATTGTGAGCAGTTCTAAATAGACAAAAGTTGTTTACAAAAATTATAATTTTAAATATACTGAATGCAGAACAACAGTGTATTTCTTTTTTAAGAAAGGGGCGGCGATTCGCCGTCTTTGCACAAACAGTTACCGTATTTACGAAGCAAGCCCTGCAAAAGGTTTTCTTTGGTACGCCGAAGGCGTAGTCAGAAAACTTTTGCCGAGCCGGGCATGCTTCGCTCAGCCGAAAGGCTCGACGCAGTACCGCAAAGCGTTGCTTTGCCTCCCTGCGCCTGCGCGTCTCGCCATACACATTGTGTTGTTCTGAAAAATCGGGAGGGGAGTTTGTGATCGTTTACAGAGAATTGAAAACACTGGGAAAAGACCTCGGCTTTCCCGTTAAAACGCTGTATGCGTTGAGCAATAATCTCGACAAGCATTATTGCAGCGTATCGATCCCGAAAAGGGACAAAACGATGCGCAAACTCTTCGTGCCCGATTTTATTCTGAAAAGTGTACAAAGGTCGATCGTTATCCATATTTTGGCGTATTACCCTGTTTCCCGCTTTGCCTGCGCCTACCGATACGGCGCGAGCGTGCAGAAAAATGCGAAACCGCACATCGGCAAGAAAAAGTTGCTGAAACTGGATATAGAGGGCTTTTTCGACCATATACTCTATTCGCAGGTCAAGGATATCGTCTTTTATAAAGAGAAGTTTTCCGAACCTGTCCGCATTCTCTTGTCGATGCTCTGTTATTACCGCGATTCTTTGCCGCAGGGCGCGCCGTCATCGCCCGCAATCACGAATATTTTGATGGCGGACTTCGACGAATCGGTCGGGGCGTTTTGCGAAAGAAGGGGCATTGCCTATACGCGTTATTGCGACGATATGACGTTCAGCGGCGATTTTAGGGAAAAGGAAGTCATCGCGTTTGTCAGGCAAGAATTAAAAAAACGAGGCTTGTTTTTGAAGAACGGAAAGACGGCAGTTGTGCCGGCGTATAAGCGGCAGATCGTGACCGGTATCGTTGTCAACGAAAAGATGAACCTGGCGCGTGAATACAGGCGGAAGATCCGCCAAGAGATGTATTATATCCGGAAATTCGGCATCGACGCGCATTTACATGCGATCGGAATTGCAGATAAAGAAAAATATCTTCATTCGCTGCAAGGGCGCATTGCTTATGTTTTGCAGGCGCGCCCCAAAGACAAGGAATTTTGGGAATACAAAAAGTGGCTCAAGAGGGATAGGTCATGACCTTCATAAAGAAGATATAATTGAAAGATGCAATCGGCGCCCCTATTAATTTGCCGATAAAGTATTTACAGAAAAGCGTGTGCCGAGTAAGGTACGCGCTTTTCTGTATGATGGAGAAAAAATTATCGATCGTCTTTTTGCGGGCGGCGGCTGAAAAATTGAGGCGGGCGGTGCGGCTGGCAAGCAAAAATTTTTTATTGAATTTCAGAAAACAGAGTCAAAATAGTCATTTTTTGCAGGGGCAATGTGTTATAATATGTTTCCTGTCAATAAAAATTATTTCTTTCTTTTCATATATGTACCAAAATCGGTGCATGGTTTTTTGTAAAATGGTAGTGTAATTTCCCTGTTAAAATAAACACTGTGAGGTTCTGTTATGAAAAAGATTTTTGCCTGCGACCGATTTGCTTCCGATGAAAACAACGAATATTCGCTTGCCGATGTAACGCCCGAAGAATATCTTAAAAAAATGCTTTCCTGCGTCGACGGCGGCATACTCTGTATTGCAAAAAGGGAAGACGCCGTCAGCATAGAACTGGCGGAAAATCTTTCTTCCGCCGATTTTGTCGTAAAATATGTGTTCGACCCTTCCAAAGCCGATGTAGCCGCGATTGTTGCAAAAGAGCAGGCAGCTTTTTCGGCGTGCCGGGAGATCGCGCGCAAAAATGAGGGGAAAAAGAAAACGTTTGCCGCGGTCAAGGCTCTCGCGGAGAAAATAACGAGCGGCAGATTGTGCGGGCTGAACGTTTTGAACCGTGCGCAGCGGCTGGAAAAGCTGCTTGAACTCGGGGCGCCCGAACTTGTCGTTATGAATGAACGGCGTTATTTCATTGAAGCCATTGCGCTCAACGCGTTTGTAGTCAAGCGCGCGGTGATCGAAAGGGACGACTTTTTGCAGGCATTCGGCGCTTGCTGAAAGAAAAGGAGGGGGTATGTGCATAAAAATCGATGGGGTGGTTCAAAGCAAAGCGGAGAGTATTTATAAAGAAATAGCGGCGGAAAAGGAATTGCGGGAACGCCGCGGCGCAGCCCTGCGCGAGCTGGAACAAAAGTATAAAACGGACGAACCCGTTTCCGGAGCCATGTATATGACGCCCTTCGGCACGCTGATCGATTGCAGCCTTTTCCCGAACGGGCATGCGGATGTTTCGGCATGGCTGCATGAACAGGGGTTGGAAATTGACTATCGGCCGGGCGAGCCGTCACAGTTGCTGCATCTGAAAGGCTGGCTGCGGCTGAATACGAAAGTCGGCTATGTTGAACAATCGGACAGGGCGACCACGGTGCGCCAGTGGCGGCGCATCGCGGAAATTTTCGGGGAAGGAGAAGAAAAATGACAGAACAGACAAATTCCGCGGGGCAGAGGGCGGACAGAAAATTGCAGATCGCCAAAAAGAAAAGTGCGCTCACCTTTGCGGGATACATTGCAGGCGAGTGCGTTTTTTGCCTCAAAACGCATAATGGCGGGTTAAAAAAGTGCGTTTTACAGCAAGATATCTGCATCGTTGACGACAAAATGCGTTATCGTCTGACAGAGGAGCAGGTACAGCGTTTTAAAGGCGCCGAAGCGGAGTTTTTGAGCGATTACAATGCCGCAAAGCGGGGAGAAGGGGGATTTATTCGTGCTTCGAAGGAGGGCGAAACGCGCTATGCCCGCCGTTTGCCCGATTGGCGGTATCAGTTTATCGCCGAGCGCCCGAACGGCGATGCGGTGCAGCTGCGAAAGAGCATCTTCGGATATTTGTATTTATATGATTCTGAAATCGACCTGTTTTTCCCGGATTGGCGGGGTGACGGGCGACCCGATAAAGACGAATGGCACCGTAACCGGGAGCGCTATCGGTTCCGCGAGGAAGATATTCTGATGCAGACGGAAGACGAATATCTCACCCGCGAAATCAAATATCTGAACGATCATGCTACGAGGGAAGAGGTGACTTTTTTGACGCAGACGGACGGAAAAAAGCGCTTTTTCAAAAGCAAAGAAGTTTACGGCACGGAAGATATCGCCGTCTGCGGCATTGCGCGCATCATGCCTACATTTTTCAATCGTTCGGCAAAATACTGGCTCGCGATCCGTGCGGAGGGCGGTGTGTTCGGGGCGTTGTATTATCCGCACTCTGACTTTATAGAAATTCATGAGGAAGGGAAGATAACGAGGTGTGCCGTCGCCGAAGATGTGCGCCGCGCGATCGATGCGCGCATTGAGCGCGGCGGGCTGCGAACGCAGACTTTAATGCAGGCAATGACGGGGAGCGGGAGATGATCTGCCTTGCTGCCGTTTTGCGGTTTTCGATAAAAACAGAAATCGTTCCGGTGCGGTTATTGCGAATCGCCCGCGCGGGAACAGACAAATTCAAGGAGGGAACATAAATGTGGGGAGCAATTATCGGGGATATAGTCGGCAGCCGGTTCGAGCACAGGAATTATCGGAAGAAAAATTTTGCCCTGTTCAGCGCGCATAGTTATTTTACGGACGATACTCTGATGACGCTCGCCGTTGCAAAGGCGCTTTGCAAATGCGGCCGCGCGCAGGATATTGCTTTGCATAATGAAACGATCCGCTGCATGCGCCTGATGGGGGCAAAATATCCCTATGCCGGGTGGGGAAGTTCGTTCGAGCGGTGGCTCAAAGCGGAAAATCCGCAGCCGTATCAAAGTTTCGGCAACGGCGCGGCGATGCGCATATCCCCCGTCGGGGAATATGCCCGCTCGGAGGAGGAAGTCAGGCGGCTTTCCAAAATCGTTACAGGCGTTTCGCACGACCACCCCGAGGGGCTGAAAGGCGCGGAATGCGTCGCCATGTGCGTCTACCTAGCCAAAAACGGGGCGGGAAAGGAAGAGATCTTCCGGCGCGTTAAAGGCGAATACTATCCGGAAGTCGCTTCCCTTTCCTGCGGGGAGCTATCGAAAACCTATACGTTCGATGTGAGCTGCCAGGGAACGGTGCCGCAGGCTCTCACCTGTTTTTTCGAGGGGAATGACTTTGAAGATACGATCCGCAATGCGATATCCGTCGGCGGCGATTCGGATACGATCGCGGCGATCGCGGGCGGCGTAGCCGAAGCGTTTTTCGGTATTCCGACGGCGCTGATCGACGTGGCGAAATTATATTTGGACGAGGATCTTTTACTGCTTGCCGAAAACATCGGGGAGGAGTGGAAAAACAACGGATACGGTGTCGTGCGGCGATAAAGGCGCATGCCGATCTTCTGTTCGAAGGGGTGCGCCTGTTCCCCGCCGCAAATCCGCTCTGCGCGCAGGGCATGGCGGCGAAGGGGCTGCCGCAAAATCGGGCGAACGCACCGTCCTGCGCGGCGTATATGCGCTGTTGTCGGGGGATTCTCCCCGCGCGATCGGCTGACGGGAGCTGCGGTTTCCTTCACAAACTGAATATGATAGAAATCCGGAAAGGGAGGGCAGACGGCAGGTCTGCCCTCCCTTTCCGGATTGGGCAATTGAATATCGCAGAAAAACTGCATGGGAGCCGCCGGCGTTTGCGCCGCCGGTCTTTTTTTTGTCTGCGGCGGTTCTTGCCGCCGGCAATTTCGTCCTGCGCTGCGTCATACGCGGGTGCCTGCGTCTTCGCGCGTTCCGGTATGCCGTGCCTCCGTCCTGCGCCCGCACTTTTTCCGCCGATTGTGAAAATTAGTAAATCTGTCTATTTGCCATGCAAAAATTGGTAAATACATATACAGAAATTTGTGAAAATACGAATCAGATTTTAAAAATAAATAACAAAATTATTGTTACAAATGAAAATAAGCAAAAATTTTAATTGTATAGTGCGATAAAATGAACAAATAAATCAAAAAACAACATAATTTCGGCATGGCAAGCCATGCCAATTTTGTAGACATATTCGCCATTGTTTTTTTGTCGGATATATGGATAATAGGGCATGAATTAAAAAATACAGGTGACAATATGCGAAAAATTCATGTAAATGTTCCCGTTTTATTCCGTCCCGAACCGTGGACGGTAACGGAAGAACGCTTTGAAGCGGATAAGAGCTATAACAATGAAACGATCTTTACTGTCGGGAACGGCTATCTGGGAGTGCGCGGGTACAGCGAAGAGGGCGTGCCCGCGGGAACTCCGACGGAGCGTTCCGCTCTGATCAACGGCGTTTACGAGTATCATCCGTACCATCATATCTGGTGCAGACCCGGGTTTCCGCCGCGCTATCATTCCGTTTTTGCGCAGGCAGACCCTTTCCGCGTATGCGTTCTGGCGGACGGCGAGCTGTGTACGCCTGCGAGCGGCGGAAAATACAGCCGGGTACTGGATATGCGCGGCGGCACGATGGTGCGCACGTTCGAGTTCAGAACCTCATCCGGCAAACGGGTGAACCTTTCCTTTGAGCGCTTTGCCTCCTTTTCCGACGTACATGTGCTGATGCACCGCGTGCGCGTCAGCTCGCCGGACGGCGCCGTCATCACCGCCGTGAGCGATTTCAGCCTGCCCGGCTGCGCGGGCGGTGCGCATAAAGAGGAGATCGGCGGGGATAATTCCGTCCGCTTTCTCCTGCAGGGGCAAAAGAGAGAGAAGGCGTACCGCTGCCTGCGGTATGCGGCTGCGGTTTCCGGATTTTCCGTCGCGTGCGCGTTGGGCGAGCGTGCGGAAGGGTTTTCCTGCGAGGAAAAAGACGCGGAGGGCAGCCTGATCAATGAATATAAGGCGCTGCCCGGCGCAAAGGAGTTCCTCCTCGAGCGCGCGGCGGCGTATTATTCCGATGCGGAAGGGAATGCCTCCGCTGATGACGCGCTGCGCTCCTGCCGCGCCGCAATGAAAGCCGGCTACGATGCGATGGCTTCCCGCACGGCAGAAATCTGGAAACGCTTCTGGGATAATGCGGATATAGTGATCGACGGGGACGATCTCGTGCAGCAGGGCGTGCGGTTCAGCCTGTTCATGCTGAACAGCTCCGTCGGGCGCGACGGAAAAACGAACATCGGAGCCAACGGGCTTACGGGTACGGGATATATGGGGCATACCTTCTGGGATACGGAAATATTCATGACTCCCGCATTCCTGTACACCGACCCGCTGATCGCGCGGCGGCTGCTCGAATACCGTTACAGCATTCTGCCGAATGCGGAAAAGCGTGCGGCAGAGATGGAGGACGAGGGCGCTCTCTATTCCTGGAACAGCATCAACGGCGAAGAATGCGGGCATGTCTTCGAAGCGGCGACCGCCCAGTACCATCTCAACTGCGATATCGCCTTTGCGATCAAGCGGTATTACAACGCTACGGCGGATTGGGATTTCATGTGCGAATGCGGCATCGAAATCCTCGCCAAAATGTCCAAGTGCATTTCGCACCGCGGCAACTTTATCGAACATAAGGGCGGCAAGTTCTGCATCAACGGCATCTGCGGGCCGGACGAGTACAATCCCGTCGTCAACAACAATCTGTATACGAACTGGCTTGCGCGCGACCAATTCCGCTTTACGCTCGCCATGCTGGAAAAGCTGCGCGGAGAGAGCGAACAAAAATACGCCGCGATGCTGCAAAAGTGCGGCGTCGACGCGGCTGAATTGGAGCGTTGGCAAAAGGCCGCCGACAATATGTACATAGCGTACGACGAAAAGATGGATCTGTACTTGCAGGACGACGATTTTCTCGACAAAGACCCCATCGACGTCGACGCGATCCCGCCCGAAAAGCTGCCCCTCCTTACGCATCTGCACCCGCTCAATCTGTGGCGGTATCAGGTGATCAAACAGGCGGATATCGTCTTGCTCATCTATCTGTACAGCCACGAATTCACGCAGGAGATGAAGCGCAGGATTTACGATTTTTACGAGCCGAAAACGATACACGACAGCTCCCTCTCCGCGGGCATACACTGCATCGTCGCGCAGGACATCGGCTATGCTGCCGAGGCGTACGGGTATCTGAAACAGGCTTCGCGCATGGATCTGGACAATGTGAACCGCAACACCTGCAACGGCGTGCATTCGGCGTGCCAGGGCAGCACATATATGATGATCGTCAACGGATATGCCGGCATGCGCGATTACGACTGCAAGCTGCATTTTAAACCGGCTATTCCCGCGCATTGGAAACAATACAGCTTCAAACTTGCGCACAGAGGGAGCAGGCTCGGCGTATGCGTCGTGCCGGACGGCGCGGAATTTACCCTCTTGGAGGGTGAGCCGATCTCCTTCGAGTGCTGCGGAGAACAGATCTCGCTTCGCTCGCCGGGTGAAAGCGCCCGCTGCCCGCTCCGCGGCTGAAGCGCATGGCGGATATAAAAGCAATCCCAAAGTGAGGGAAAAGGAGTGCAGGCATGAGTAAAAAAGCCGAATGGATATGGAACCGGGGGGATTATGCGATCCGTCTGCTGAACGAAAGCCTTACGTCGCGCTATGAGCGGGAGGTGTTTGTCCCGCCGTTCTGGCACATGGACGATTTCTGCAAAAACGTCAAATTTATCAAAACCTTCCGCCTCGCCCGCCCGGAGCGCATCCGCATTCTGGCGAGCGGGAAATTCAATGTGATCGTCGACCGCACGGACGACCCGAAAAACGCATATGTGCGCGATTTTAAGGGCTATATCGACCTCGACCCGGGCGAATACCGGATGACCGTTTCCGTCTATAACGAGGCGGAAATACCCGCGCTGTTCGTGGAAGGGGAAACGGTGCGCTCGGGCGAAGATTTTCTCGTTACGACCAACGATTTCAATTACGCCCCCGCGGGGTGTGAAGGCTTGACCGACCCCGCTTGCCCTCCGGGCAGCTTCCGGTATTCCTATGAGGAAACGCCGTACACACTTCTTCCTTCCGCAAAGGGGGAACTGCTGCTCGACTGCGGCAGGGAGATGATGGGCGTCGTCAGCTTCGGGGATTGCACCGGCGAAGGGGAAATCCGCATCTTTTACGGCGAAAGCGAGGAAGAGGCGCGCGACGAGGAGAACTGCGAGCTGACCGACTGCGTTTCCTTCCCGTCGCAGACGCGTCCGCCGCTGGGCAAAGCATTCCGCTACATAAAATTGCGCGCACGGGGCGTGGAGCTCGGCGGAGTAAAGGTCTTCCGCGAATTTGTTCCCCAGCCGCGCGCCGCAACGCTGACGTGTTCCGACAAACGGCTCGAAAAGATTTTTTCCGTCGCGGAGGATACGCTCGCGCTCAACATCCGCGATTTCTTTCTGGACGGGATCAAGCGCGACCGCTGGGTGTGGGGCGGCGATATGTATCAGACCTGCCTGATGAATTACTATTCCTTTTTCGACCTGCGCACCGAGCGCCGCACGCTCGCCGCGCTGGCAGGCAAACCTCCGATGCCGCATTTCCTCAACCACATCATGGAGTATTCCTTCTATTGGATCATCGCGGTGTATGAACACCGCCGCTATGCGGGGGATGCGGAGTTCGTGCGCGAAATGTTCCCCGCGGTAAAGCGGATCATTGAATTCGCGCATACCCGCCGCACGGAGAGCGGGATGCTCGAAGGCAGGGAAGGGGATTGGATTTTCGTCGACTGGGCAGACCTGGACAACCGCGGCGAGGTCGCGGCGGAGCAGCTCATTTATTTAAAGGCGCTGAAAACGGCGGCGGAGCTGTGCCGCATCGCGGGGGAAGATCCCGCTCCGTACGAGGAGGAGTTCGCAAGCCTGAAGCGCACGGTCTTCGAAACGCTGTGGGACGAGGAGCGCGGCGTGTTCTGCTATTCGCGCGTGAACGGCGTTCTGAACAGGAGCGTCAAGCGCCAGCCGCACATTTTTGCGCTGCTGTACGGGCTGTTGGACGAAAAGCAGGAGGAGCGCGTGCTGAAAAACGTGCTTCTGAACGATTCGGTCGAAAAAATCGTTACGCCGTTCATGCGCTTTTTTGAATTGAGCGCGCTCTGCAAAGCGGGGCAGACGGATTATGTGTACAAAGAAATCGAAAGCTATTGGGGCGGAATGCTCGACGAGGGAGCCACGAGTTTCTGGGAATTGTACGATTCCTCGCAAAAGGGTTCCGAAAAGTATTCGATGTACGGGAGAAAATACGGAAAAAGTTTGTGTCACGCCTGGGGTGCCAGCCCCCTGTACCTGTTGGGCAAATATTTTATCGGGCTGGAACCTGCGGAGCCGGGGTATAAGAGCTTCCGCCTTGCGCCGCGGCTGACGCAGACGGAAAAATACTCCGTCTGCTATCCGCTCCCCGCGGGAGAGGTATCCCTTTCCTACGACGGTTCGCAGATGCGCGTATCGTCGTCGGGGGCGGGCGGATTGCTGTATCTCGACAAAAATTTGTATGATGTCCGTGACAGTGCCGACGCGGCGGAAGGAAACTGGCTGGTGTTCCGCATCGCCGACGGAGAAGAGCGCCGGCTGTCGGCGGGCAAACGATGAGGAGGTCTTGACACAATGGAACAAACGGAACAGATCGTCCGTGCGTCCGCAGCGGCGGAGAACGGCAGGCGGGAGAGGAAGATAACGTCGCAAACGATCAAGGCGATTCTTGCGGCGTCGGTCAGCCTGATCTGCCTGCTGTGCATGCTGCTGTGCGGCATTGTCGGGCGGGAACTGAGCGATATAGGGCAGAAGGGCAGCTTTTCCGGAATTTCTGTCCTCGTCTCGCTCTTTAACGGCGGCGAGCTTACTTTTGAGTATTATATAGACGGCTCGCCGATCGCGGTAACGTCGTATCTCCCCGCGGGGATGCAGGCGCTGCTCGTATGTATGCTTGCGCTGTTTTTGCTGTACTTTTTGTATGAAGCGGCGCTGGTTGTCTTTTGCTTCGTCCGCGGCGAAGAGCGGGCGCCCCTTCTCAATGCCGTCGGCGGCTGGGCGGGTGTCGCTCTGGGCATCCTTTCGGCGGCGATGTATATCGTCTTGGTGTGCTCTGCCGAGCAAACTTCGTACCTCGCGCTCGTCGGGTTGGATTACGAGCTTTCGCAGGCGGAGTTCTACCGCGTGTTCAGCCCGTCCGTGATCTGGCTGATCATGGGCGCCGTCGCCGTCATATGCGGCGTTACGCAGCGCAAGATCGACGACAATTCGGTCGTGCTTCTGAAAAAGTACATACCCTCGTACCTGTTCATGGTGGTACCCATCGCGCTCATCGCGGTGTTTAACCTGTACCCCATCGTCCTGCAGACGATTCTGTCGTTCAAGGAATATTCGCTGGGTACGGGCGTATTCAACAGCCCGTGGGTGGGGATGGCGAATTTTATCGAGATCTTCACCGATCCCGATATGCTGTTCGTCATCTGGAACACGCTGTACATCTCTCTTCTCCGCCTGGTGGGCAGCACGATTCCGCCGCTCATCCTCTCCGTTTTCCTCTATGACATGCGCATGTCGCGCGCAAGGAAAGCCGTGCAGACGATCGTTTACATCCCGCACTTCTTCAGCTGGACGATCATCTACGCGATCACCTATGCGTTTCTCAACGAGGAGGGCATCGTGAGCGCGTGGATCGGGCAGACGACGAGTATCATGACGAATGAAAACGCGTTTATCCCCATCGTCATCATCACGGGCATCTGGAAGGAGCTCGGGTGGGGTACGATATTGTATTTGGCTGCGCTCTCGTCCGTCCCGCCCGAATTGTTTGAAGCGGCAAAACTCGACGGAGCCGGCCCCTGGCAGCGCGTCTGGTATATCACGCTGCCGAGCATTCTTCCCATCGTCATCTACCTGCTCATCATCAACCTCGGGCAGATCCTCAAACAGGCGGGCGGCGAACAGCTGCTGTTGTTTGCAAACGCCGTCACGCGGCCGCAGGCAATGGTCATCGATACATGGCTGTATTGGGAGAGCTTGGGCGAGCTGAAGTATTCGCTCGGTGCGGCGATGTCCTTCTTCCAAGCGGGGATCGGCATGATCCTGGTCGTGCTGTGCAACCGTCTGTCGCGCAAGACGACGGGTATCGGTATGTGGTAAGGAGGTGTAAAACGATGCAATCGAACGTGGAAACGAAAACGAAAAAGAAACATCTCTCCGCAAAATTTTACGAAATACTGTACCAGGTGCTGTGTACGGGCGTGTGCTTTATCGTTGCCGCCCTGTGCCTGTACCCGCTGCTGTATACGCTCGTCGTATCCTTCGCCAACCCTTCCGATATACTTTTCCAGTTTGTCATTCCGATCCCGACGAAGGTGTCGCTGTATTCGTATATTCAGGTGTTCACGGTCAGCTCCTTCCTCGGCAGGGCGATCGCCGTATCGGTGTTCCGCACGGTGGTCGGCACGGTTCTGAGCGTGCTGCTGTGCTCGATGCTCGCCTACGCGCTGGCGAGGAAAAATCTCCCCGGGCGCAAGTATTTCATGTATCTTCTGATCTTCGTGATCATCTTCAACGGCGGGCTTATCCCCACCTATCTGGTCATCAAGAGCGTGGGGCTGCTCGATAACATCTGGGTCTATATCTTCCCCAACCTCATCAACGCGTGGAATGTAATCATCATCAAGCAGTCGATGGAGGGGATTCCCGCCGAGGTAGAGGAATCGGCGATGCTCGACGGCGTCAACGACTGGCAGAACTTTTTCCGCATCGTGCTTCCGATGTCGAAACCCGTCATCGCGGCGATCGGCATTTTCACGCTGGTCGGGCAGTGGAACAGCTGGTACGACGCAATGCTCTATGTATCTTCCGCGCATTCCGACCTGTGGCCGCTGCAATACTATGCGACCATTTCGCTGAACAACCTGAACCAGGTCAACAATGCGGATTTGGGCGATCTGGAATCGATTCTGGGCATCAAGGACGTCGACAACATGTCCCTCAAAATGGCTCTGACTATCGTGACGACCGTCCCCATTCTGCTGGTATATCCCTTCTTCCAGAAGTATTTCACCAAGGGCGTCTATCTCGGCGCCGTAAAGGGCTGACGCATTCTTCAAGCAAACAATCGGAAAAAATTTATAAAAGCAAGGAGGTATTTCCGAATGAAAAAAATTCTTTCACTGTTGCTCGGGCTGATGTTCGTATTCGGCTTTGCTGCATGCGACAGAGGCACGAAGAATCCGGGCGGAGAAGGCGGAAACGATGTGACGAGCATCCAAATCCTGTTCTCCGGCTGGGTCAATACGCCGACCACGTCTGAAGACCCGTACCGCGCCTATATCCGCGAGAACTACGGGTTGGACGTAACGCTGAATGCGAATTCAGACTTTGAAAACGCGGCGATCATGGCGTTCAACTCCAACGAACTGCCCGACATCATCACCTTCCCGAGCTATACCAGCTTCCAGAAGTTCTTCGCCCAGGGCGTACTCCTGGAGGACTGGACGCCGTACCTGGAATATATGCCCAACTTTACCCGTTCGCTGGACGCGGATTCGCAGGCTTCTTCCAAACAGGTATTTACGGACGGGGATAAGCTGACTGCTCTTTGGACGCCGGCAGACCCGCCCACCTGGTCGCTCAAGCTCCGCGAGGACTGGCTGGATATGTTCCGCGAGGATAAGGGCTACGACGCCGAATGGGCGCCCGAAACCCCCGAAGACCTGCTCGACTTCGCTCGCTGGGTCAAGGCGCAAAAGGTAGCGGGCGTCAAGGAATTTGAAGACGTATACGCATTTTCGACCGCAGGCGGCGGCAACTCGCTGGGCGTTCTGGGTACCTGGATGCCGCTGATGTTCGGCTCCGTTACCGTTCCCGCGTACGGCTTCTATCCCACCGACGACGGCGAAGTCGCCTTCGGCACGACGGACGGCTCGTACAAAGAGTTCCTCGATTATTTCAAGATCATCGTCGAAGAGGAACTCATCGAACCCGCATGGTTCACCCAGCAGTATGCGGAGCGCCAGCGCACCTACGTCGGCAAAATCGCCATCGAATGGTCGCCCGGCGAAATCACCAAAAACACCGATGCGAATCTGCGGGAAAAGCAGATTACATACGCCTCCCGCGGAATGACGCCGCCCGAGGGTAAAAATGCAAACGACATCATCGACGCGACCAACCTTTGGGAAACGTATAACCTTCCCAAAAAGAAAGACACGACGAATCCCCGCGCGGGTTATATGCCCGGCACCGGTCTTGCAGGCAAGGTGATCACCGTTTCCAAGGCGACGGCGCAGAACCCCACCAAGATGAAAAAGATCTGCGCCCTGCTCGACGATCTGTATTGCTATTTCGACAGCGAGGAAGGCGTATATCACCGCGGCGAAGCGTACGACGCACTGCGCTGGGGCGTCGGCGTGGAAGACGGACTGAAATTCCAGACCATTGAAGACAGCGCGCAGGTCTACATCTGCACCAGCTCCGAGCGTGCGGGGCTGCCCGAGCGCTACTACCGCGAAGACAACAGCGGCGCATGGGACTGGGGCGCATGGTTCTCGTCTACGAACGACGGCGTCGTCAGCGGCGACGAGCCTGTCGTCAACGACCTCGTTTTAAAGGTCGCCGAACACGACAACAAGACGGCGAACATGCCCGCTCTTCCGCAGGTCGGCGACTATATCAGCCTGAACGCGAGCGACCTCAACACGATGGTCAGCGACATGGTCGCGTTCGAATACAAGTATGTAACCAGCAAATGGAGCGCGGCAGAGGCGCTGACCCAATACAACGACTATATTCAGAAATGGCACACCACGCTCAAGGGCGACGAATTTTTGGCAGAAGCGAAGAAGCAGTTCCAGGAACTGGGTCTTTACGCTTAAATAAACAATACATAAGGAGGGTAAAATGAAAAAACTTGTAGCGGCATTTTTGTCGATGATGCTGGCAGTCTGCCTCTCCGTTTCCGCGGTAACGCTCTTTGCGTCCGCGGCTTCGGGCACAGATCTCGCCGTGGCGGACGATCCGACGTATACGACGACGATCGACCTGAAAGGGGAAAACGTTCTGGACGACTTCGCCGCGGTGTTTGTGGATACTGGAAATAAAGTCAAGACGGGCAGTGTGACGGATATTTGGGATTACGATGCGGAGAACGGCACCTTCACCTCGAAGGAATCGCTCTCTACCGCCGATCAGGTGTGGTCGAATTTCTATTATCTGTACTACACGGGAGCAGATTATCAGAACTTCTATATGGAAGTCACTCTGACGCACCAAAGCGTGCGTGCCGGCTGGAGCGGCCTCGCCTACGGCGTGCAGAACGTCGCCAAACCCGCCAAGGGCGCACCGGAAAATCCGTTCGGCGGTCTTTCCTTCGTGCAGGGTAGCGGCGAATATACCTATCACAACCCCAAGGTCAATTCAAGCGAGTGGAACGATAAATGGGACGGCGCAATTGTCCAGGCAACGGGTTTCAACGGTTTGACCGACACCGTCCATAAACTGAAGGTGTACGACGGTCATATGCAGTATTGGCTGAACGACGAGCCGAACGTCGTCGTCGACGTCGCGGTGCCCGAGGGCGGTCTTACCGCCGGCAAGGTCGGCATTATGGTTTCCAACAAGGCAGTTGCGGTCAAATCCATCAAGATCACCCGCCTGAACGACGAAGGAAAAGCCGGCTCGGACGGCGCGGAAGAAATTCCCGCACCCGAATCGCTGCAGATAACGGGGCTTACCGACGGGCAGAATGCCGTCGTCGGCACGCCGATTGCCGTCAGCACGGCAATTTTGCCCGCGGGCGCTTCGCAGGCGGTCAGCTTCTCGTCTGAACCCGCAGGCGCAAGCTATGCGAACGGTCAGCTCCTCTTCAAGGAGGCGGGTACATACAAACTGACGTTTGCTGCGGTGGAAAACCCTGCTGTCAAACAGGAGCTCACCGTCAACGTTTCGGCGATGTCTGCCCCGGAGGGGTATATCCACTATGAACTGACGGAAGCGGGCATGGCGAATTTCGAAACGGTCTTTATCGCGGGCGGCAGCGGCAACGGCGGCGTTGCGGCGGAGTGGAGCGATTACTTCACGCTGGAGAACGGCGAGCTTACCCGCAGCGGCGAAAGCACCGGCAATGTCGGAAATAATTATGCCGCCCTGTACTTCCGCAACAGAACGCTCAAAAATTTTGAACTCATCTATACGGCGAAGGGCAATTCGTCCAACGGCTGGTTCGGCGCGTTCTTCGCGATGACGGATACCACGCAGGTGGGTAACCAGAACGGAGCCATGGCGTTCATGCAAAACGCTTCGGCGGCGAAAAACGCTACCCTATGGGGCGGCACGGTGAGCGGCATCGGCGGCCCGCACGAGCACGGCACAAATTATGTGCAGAACGAGTGGAGCACCTTCAAAATCCGCGTTGTGAACGGAAAGATGGAATTCTATGTCAATGATATGAGCACGCCCGTTGTAACGCAGAATTCGGCGAACGACCTCACGGGGCGCATTGCACTGTTTGCGGACGACGGCTGCGCGGGCGCGTTCAAAGACGTGTACCTCGGCATTCTGGACGACAGCGGAAACGTCGTTCCGTACAAGGCGGTCGAGTCGGTAACTATCGGCAACAAGCAGGCGACGGCGGAAGTCGGCGATAAATTCTCGCTGAATGTGTCCGTTCTCCCCGCCGATGCGACGAACGCGAGTTTGAAGTACGATTCGAGCAACCCCATCGTCGCGTCGGTCAGCGACGGAAACGTCGCCTGCATCATGGCGGGCGAAACGACGATCACCGTCACCTCCCTGGAAGATCCCACCAAGAGCGATTCGTTTACGCTTACCGTAAGCACGCCTTCCGTTCCCGTTTCTTCCGTGTCGATCACAAATAAAACGGATTCGGCGAAGGTAGGGGACAGCCTGACGCTGAAAGTCAGCGTCTCTCCGAGCAATGCTTCCGATAAGAGCGTCACATACGCTTCGAGCGATACGAGCGTCGCGACCGTCGAGGACGGCGTGGTATCCTTCCTGAAGGCGGGTACCGTTACGATCACGGTAAAATCGGTTGCGGATCCCTCCAAGAGCGATTCCTTCACCGTCACGGTTACGGAAAAGGACGAGGAGCCGGGCGAGAACCCCGGTGGAGATCCGGGTGAAGACCCGACCGACCCTGAACCTTCGGGCGGCTGCTCTTCGGCGGTGTTCGGCGGTTCGATGGCGCTTGCGCTTGTGTTGGCGGGCGGTGCTGCGGCTGTATTGAGGAAGAAAAAGCATTAAAATAAGGAGCTGTTTCATGAAAGCATTCAAGCGTATTTTGACCTGCTTGTTGGCAGGCGCTATGCTCGTGGGGGTATGCGGCTTTGCCGCATGCTCTCCGGGCGACCCGGAAGGCACCGACCCGGGCAACCCGTCGGATAACACGAATGAATTTGAGGGGATCGATATGGAATCGTTTGCCTATACGCAGAGCAAGCATGATAAAGGTGAGGCACAGTCGAACGTGGTTATCACGGTTCCCGGCAGGGCGCAGCAGACGGGGGAGGAGTTCACCATCAGCGTGCGCATTTCCTCCGGCGTACAGTTTGCCGAAGGTTCCGAAGCGGTGTATTACATCGTCGACTGGGGCGACGGAACGTGGTCGTATCAAGGCCCGGGGCTGCAGAGCGCTTCCAAACAGTCCAGCCCCACGATTCCGCACGTTTACCGCAAGGCCGGCGAATATCAGGTGAGCGCCACGGCGATCGCCATGCAGGATACCGAATCGGAGCTCGGCTGGTCGGAGCCGAAAACCATCCGCGTCGAGGGCGAGGATTATGTCCCCGACAACATGATTCAGGACGTCAAGGTCATCTCTTCGGAGGCGTACGACGACGAGCATACTGCAATCAACATTACGGACGGCAAAAATACCTACTATAAATCGGTAAAGTCGGCGGATATCGATACCGACCTGCACGTCGGCTATATTTTCAAAGAGAACTACACGCTCGACAAGATCGAAGTGAAAATCCCGGAGGCGGCGGATATCTTCCCCTCCAACATCGCCATTGAATATACGTCCGACTTCGGCGAAACGTGGCAGAGCCTGCCCAAGTATTATTACCTGTACGATTACAGCGTCGGTCGGTTCAACCCGATCATGCGCTTCCCCAATCCGCAGGGCGCAACGCTCATCCTCAATCTGGACGGCATCGTTGCCAACGGCATCCGCTTCGTGCAGAAGCTTTCGTCGATGGATCTGAGTCAGCTCAGCAAGGAAAAGTGCCTGTATGTGGAGGAAATGCGCGTTTACGGCAGCCTCCGTACCCTTCTGTATACGTCGGAGGGGCATACGTTCGACGCTGACCTGAACAATATGTGGACGATCTTCGGCACGGCGAAAACGGAGCCGATCGTCCTCGGTTCGATCATGGGCGAAACGCAGAACGCTTCTCCGTTCCGCACCGGTTCGGCGATGATCGGTTCCACCGAATGGATGGAATGGATCGGTCTGAAATTCAACTTCACCGACTATGAAGAGGTGAACGATACCTACCTCGACCTGCTCGTCCGCATCCGCACCGGTACCGACGGCTGGTCGAACGACGACGGTTACATCTGGGCGACGCCCGACGGGCCGTACCATCTGAACGCGACGTTCGGCAACCACTATTCGCTCAATCCCATCTACGTTCTGGCGATCCGCAATTACATGATGCAGATGAACCGCCTCGGCCGCTGGAGCGACGACGGAAGCGAATTCACCGATTTTATGGAGCTGACCAATTCGCAGGGGCAGACCATCCTTCAAAAGGTGGATAAGGCGATGAGCTATATGATGAACACGCTGAAAGGCTCCACGGGCGTCATGATCATCGAAGATCCGCAAAAGGACGGCACGACTTCCGGAATGTCCTCCAACTATTGGGACGTTCACAGGACGTTCGGCTATATGTCCGCATACGAAAACACCCTGTTCTACGCTTCGCAGCTCGCCTATGCGGATATTTACGACATGCTCGCGGACAACGCCGAAAAATCCGGCAACTCCACCGAGGCTTCCCGCTGCAGCGCGGTTGCCGAGCAGTACCGCACCTATGCGGCAAAAACCCGCGAAATGTTCAACAATGTGTTCTGGGATGCGGAAAAGGGCCGCTATATCGGCGGCGTGAACAAGGACGGCGTGCGGCTCGATTTCGGCTTTACGTTTGTCAATTTCATGGCAACGGCGTACGGTCTTGCCGACAGCGACAAAGCCGAACTCATCTATGAGTGGGTGGACGGCGACCGCATCATCGAGGGCGATACCTCCACCGGCGAAGACATTTACGGCCGCTTCAAGTATGCGGCGCGCAGCGTCACCGTCGATATGTCGACCATCACCGACGACAACGGCGCTTACTACTGGTATGACCATGCGGGTGCGCTTCCCTGCACGCCCGGTACGTTCGGCGGCTACGGCAACCAGATGCAGAACGGCGGCACCATCTTCTACATCAGCTACTACGATCTGATGGGGCGCGTCAAAGCGGTCGGCGCCGACAATGCGTTCGAGCGCTTCTCGGTCATTATGGACGAATTCCACATCGATTCGCTCCGCCGCAACAGCTATTCGCAGTTCGGCGAGTACATCGAGGGCGTCATCGGCGAGTTCCCCGAAAGCGGGCTTGTTCCGTATGCGTTCATCAGCGGATTCCTCGGCATCAACAGCGACCCGCAGGGTCTGCGCATCGATCCGAATCTGCCTTCCGATATGGACTATGCGGGCATTTCCGAGTATTGGTTCGGCAACCGCCAGTATTCCATCAAGGTTTCCAAGGACGTTACTGCACCTTCTGTAGAGATCCACTCGGGCATCTATTATGTCACGCTCCCTGCAGACGGCGCGTACTACATCACGGCGGATAACCGCCTGATCCAGGCTTCGTAAAGGAGAGAATCATGGCAAAAACAGGGAAAAAATTGTTATTTGTCCTGCTCGCCTGTCTGTTCTGCGCGGCAATCGCGGCGGGGATTCCCGCGGCGTTTGCCGCGGAGGGGGACGATGAGATCGTCTATCCGACGTATACGCAGGGTTTTTCGGACGCGGCGGCTGTCAATGAAGACTTCACCGCGGGCTATGTCAACGCGCTCGGCAACAACACGAACATCGAGCAGGTCTACAACGACGGGCAGGGCGACGGCGAGGGGCATTGGTTCATCAACGCGGAAGGGCAGCTCGAGCGCCGCGGCGACATCAATGCCGATGCGGGAACGTGGCGCGCCGCCATCCTCACCTACAATAAACAGCTCTATACGAATTTCGAGCTGGAAGTGGACTACAAGCAGGGGCCTACGACTTTCTGGTGGACTTGCGTCGCGTTCCGTCAGACGGAAATCAAATCCTTCTTCGACGACGGCGCGGGCATCTTCGTGCAGGAAGGCGGGCAGATGACCATGTGGGGTGCCGTCGGCGTCGGCGGGCCGTACGAAAAGCCCGCCATCACGGGTTATGACAGGAGCGCATGGCACCATATGCGCCTGCGCGTACAGGGCAATTCCGCGGAATTGTATGTGGACGAATACCCCGTTGCGGAGTGGACGCTGAACGGTTCCTTCTACCGCGAAGGGTATGTTTCCCTCATCAGTATCAACAACGATTCGATGTACGACAACTTCAAACTCACCGAACTTCCCGAGCCGGAAGAGCCGGAGCTTCCTCCCATCCCGCCGATCGACGAGGCGGATTCGGACGATGCGCTGGGCAATATCGCAACGGCGGAGGATGATAAGCTTCCCGTAGAGCGCCCGCTCGATTATCAGGACGATTATACCCTCTCCGAAAACGGGAACGGCGGGAACGGCGGAAATGAAAATCCTCCGTCGCGCGGCGGCTGCGGCTCGTCCGTTGCGGGAGGCGTGGGGTTGTTGGGCGCGGCATCCGTTGCGGCGTCGGCGGCGATAATCAGGCGAAAGAAGAACTGAATCGGGCAGGGCAGGTATGGTATTCGACATAATGATGTTCGGCATAGACCGGAATATAATCGTGGTGAGGAGCGAAGGATACGAGTCGATCATGCGCCACAGCCACAATTTTATCGAAATGACTTATGTGGAAAGCGGCAGCGCGCTTCATAACGTCGGCAGCAACAGCGTCGAGGTCAAAGCGGGCGATATGTTTGTCATCGCTACGGAAGACGAGCATAATATCCGGCCGATCTGCAAGGAAAGTGATTTCAGGATCATCAATATCGTGTGCAACCGCGCCCTGTTTGCCGGAGAGGAATTTCCGGCGCCGAATAAAGTTTTTTGCAACCCTCAGCTGCATTACGGCGACCAGGTGGCGCAGATCGAGCAGGAATTTGCCGACGAGGCGAGTTCCGAGCCGATCCTGCGCTACCGGGTGCTGAACCTGATCAATTCATTTCATATTGAACAGCTGGCGAAGGAGCGGAAAACGCGGCACAGGCGGGCGGCATCGCGCAACAACGATGATTATATCGCTTCGGCGCTGCATTTTATGCAGGAGAACTATCACGAAAAACTGCTGCTCAAAGATATTGCGGACGCCGTGGGGCTGTACCCGGCTTATCTGCAGAAAATATTCCGGGAAAACCGTTCCACGAGCGTCATCGAATATCTTATCCGGTACCGCATGGAAAAGAGCTGCGGTTTATTGCTGGAAACGGATTTGCCCGTGGAAAAGATCAGCGAACTTGTAGGCGTAGGGGATTTAAAAAATTTTTACGTTTCCTTCCGCAAGTATTTCAATTGCACGCCCGCACAGTATCGCAAAGAACATAAAGTCGATTAAAGGAGCATGCGCCGCATTCCGCGGGCATGGACGGAGAATTATGGCTATGGCTGCAATGACAAAAAGAGAACGTGTGCTGGCGGCTCTGCGCGGCGAACAGACGGACAGAATTTCATTTTCGCCGCTGGCGGACAATTATTTTGCGAGTTCGCTGCCGGCGCAGGGGCATCCGCACGACTTGATCCGCGCCCTGCGCTATATCGGCTGCGACATAATCGAGCGGCACAGCCCGTGCTGCGAGGTCGCCTATGAAGGCGGCGTCCGCGTGCGTACCGTTTCGCTGCCCGGAGGAAAGACGGAAACGCATCTGATCACCGATCTGGGCGAAGTTTCCGAGCGATTTTACTTCCAAAACGGAGCCATGTACACCGAAAAGCATTTTATCGAAACGGCGCAGGACGCAAGGGTCTTCGCCTACATCGCGCGCAATACCCGCTATATCCCGCGCTTTGAACTGTTTGAGGCGCGCAAGGCGGAGATCGGCGAGGACGGGATTCCCACGCCCACGGCGCCTTGCTCCCCGATCATGGATACCTTGCAGGTGCTGTGCGGGTTGGAAAACACGACATACCTTCTGATGGACGAAGAGGACATCATGCAGGACTTGTTTTCAGCCCTGCACGAGAGGAATAAAGCGTACTATACAATGCTCCGCGCGATCGATTCGCCCGTCGTCTTTACTTATGAAGACACGTCTACCACGATCATGTCGCGCAATTGGTTCCGCGAGATGGCGGCGCCTTGCCTGAACGAGTACGCCGATATTCTGCATGACGCCGGCAAGATCTATATCACGCATATGTGCGGCAAGCTCAGCGGGTTCAAGGAGGATATCGCCGCGATCCGTTCGGACGGGATCGATTCCGTCTGTCCGCCGACCACGGGCGACATCGAGTGTTGGGACGCAAAGGCGGGGTTCGGTTCCAAGGTCATCATCGGCGGCATCGAGCCGTCTTCGTTGGTGATGAAAACGGAGGATGAAATTCTTTCGCACGTCGGGGAAATTTGTGCGCACATGCGCGGCAAACCCGGGTTTATCCTGTCCACGGGCGACGCCGTTCCGCACGGCACATCGATCGAGTTGTTAAAGAAAATCAACGAATTTGTTTTGCGGGAGGGCTGAACGTCTTTCGCGGCAGAAGGCTGCCCCGAACCGGATTTCCGGTTCGGGGCATTTATTTCGTCCTGCAGGGGAGCGTTCAGCGTCCGTTGCGGAATTTAGCGGGCGTCTGTCCCGTCCGTTTCCGGAATGCTTTAGAAATAATTATCGTCGGAAAATCCTGCCTGTATCCGGCGCTGCGCGGCGTTTTTGCGAAAATGAACCAGGCGGCGCGATGCCTTTACCGCGCGGAACGGGCGCGCCGCCGTAAGCGGCAAAAATGTTATTTTGAAAATTCATTTTTTCGTGAAGTATAGAAATATTGTAAATATTTAAC
>NXNN01000021.1_pt1 | contig 33840 bp, 30 predicted proteins | sample 2041041 | NCBI WGS metagenome assembly NXNN01 (sample SAMN07660617, study PRJNA407663) | chicken gut metagenome | isolation source: caecum content treated with Lincosamide | host: Gallus gallus domesticus | place: Czech Republic: Brno | collected 2016 | reverse complement strand
GAACTTTACAATCCGAAGACCTTCATCATTCACGCGGCGTTGCTGGGTCAGAGTTGCCTCCATTGCCCAATATTCCCCACTGCTGCCTCCCGTAGGAGTCTGGACCGTTTCTCAGTTCCAATGTGGCCGATCACCCTCTCAGGTCGGCTACCCATCGTCGACTTGGTGGGCCGTTACCCCGCCAACTATCTAATGGGACGCGAGCCCATCCATATCCGATAAATCTTTTACCGCAAAGCGATGCCGCTTCGTGGTCTTATGCGGTATTAGCACAATTTTCACTGTGTTATTCCCCTGATATGGGCAGGTTGCTCACGCGTTACTCACCCGTCCGCCACTAACATAGAGGAGCAAGCCCCTCTATGTCCGTTCGACTTGCATGTGTTAAGCACGCCGCCAGCGTTCATCCTGAGCCAGAATCAAACTCTTAAGTTTAATTGCTTAAAGCTGTTCTTGCGAACAACTGCTCTAACGTTTTTTTGCTGACTGTTCTTTGAGTACTTGTGTACTAAAAGTTAATTGACAGAAACTTTCAAACATTTTCTTGCGAAAATATTTAATTCATTTCCTTCTATTCAATTTTTAATCTGCGGTTGACCGAACTTCGTTCGGTGCCCTCACGCGAGAGCCTATCCATAATAACATATTCAAATCTTTTTGTCAACTGTTTTTTCAAAGTTTTTTGAAAAAATTTTGTCAACTCTTTCGATTTGATTTGTTTTCGGATGTCACTCACGCGACAGCTTGTATATAATATCATACCCTATAAGAAAAGTCAAACGTTTTTTCAAAGTTTTTTTGGTTTTTTTTGACTTTTTTTGCAGTATTTCCGATACCTCTATATATCGTGTTGCGGATAGGTGAAAACCGCAAAATACGGAGAGGCACGCGGGCGATTCGGTTGCAAGGCGGCTTGCTTTATGGTATAATAAAGGAAATAAGCGCGCTGAAAGCGCGCAGGCGAGGATATTCCATGTTCAAAATATTGCGGATGATCTGTGCGATCATCGCGGCGGCGTGCGCGGTTGCATGCGTGGTCGTGGCGGTAATTTGGGGGTCGATCCCCTTCTGGGGCTGTCTTGCGGGCGGCGTTTTCTTTTTTGCTCTCTGCCTGCTATTCAAATTTTTGCAGGAGGACAAGGAAGGCACTGCCGGGGAGAGCGCACTCTCCGCAGGCAGCGATGCGGAACAGCGCGGCGGAGAACCCGCAGAAAAAGACTCCGGGGAGAACGACACAGGCAAAACCGACCGCAAATCCGATACGGACGCGGACGGCGACAGGGGATGACGCCGGACAACAGATAAAAACGCCCGCAGAGCGGTTTGCTTCTGCGGGCGTTTTTTCTTTTCTGCCGTACGCTCGGAGCGACGTCTTTTTATTATATAATATGTCGCGCGCGTGCGAGTATAAAGAGCCGCCGTCTGCCGCCGTGCCGGCAGACCGGATTCGAGGTTAAAAACTTTCGTTTAAAAAGAGCGGAAACTCCCCGAGCAGGGAAACAGTTATGCCGAACTTCCCCGCACGTTCGATAAAAGCGGGCATCGCCGCGCCGCGGTACAGCCTTCCTCGCAGCTCCAGGTCGACAAAATATTCGCCGAACAGCCTCCAGCGCCCCGCAGATTCCCCTCCGAGAGCAACCGAACCGTTTTCGCAGAGCCGAAGCCCGCTGCGGGCATAGACGGGTTCGTCGTTGCGCGCAGTGAGGGGGATAAAATCGAAAAATTTCCCCGCAAGCTCCTCCCTGCCGACGGGGCGAAGCCGCTCGCCCGCGTAGCGGTTCAGACTGAAAACGAGGTCGCCCTCTGCATTGCGGGCGAGAAGCCCCAGAAACAGATAGTGCGGCCAGCCCTCGCCGAACGCCGTGCGGTTGTGGTAGACGAGCAGTTCCCGCCCGTCGGATGCGCGGAAAATATCGTTATGCCCGGGCGCAAAGAAATCGAACCCGAGTTCGGCGGAAGAATGCCTCCAGGTACAGGAGCCGGACAGTTTTTTCCCTTCCCTGCCGAATCCCGCGCCCTCGAAATTCCCAAGCGTTTCCGACCGCCAGACGCGCATATTGTAATCGCGGAACAGGCTCCCGCGCGACGCCATGAGGTAATAAAAATTTTTGAACTGCGGCGCAGGGAGCGGCGCATCGAATCCGACGCGCGGATAAACGGGAACGTTTGCGCAATATGCCGCCACACTGCCCTCCGCATCGTCGGCATCGAGCAGACGCTCGCCGTAGTACTGCCGCGCGGCAATTTTGCCGGCGCGGTAATCCTCCCACGAAAAACCGTCTTTCCGCGCGCCCGTTTCGGGGTTCAGTTCGAGGAGGCGTATTCCGCCGAAAAAGGAACCGTACGTCATGAACATGCGGCCCTGCGCGTCGTACAGAATCTGCGGGTCGATGGCGTTGGGCGTTTCGCCCCAATGCCCGCCGGACACGACGAGAGACTGCGAAACGCTGTACGGGCCGCAGATCTTCGGGGCGTACGCCAAAAAAAGCACCGAATAATTGTTGCCGAACTCCGCGGTAAAACAGCCGTACAGCCAATAGCCTCCGCCCGCCGCGGGGACGATGTCGGGCGCCCATAATGTGGTATTTTCGATCGGCTTTCCATAGACGGCGCGAAGCTGCGCGAGAACGGGCGAGAGCGCAGCGGGATCGGGAAACGCCTGCCCGACGTACTCCCAATGCACAAGGTCGGGCGAGCGGCGGATCTGATAAAGATCCTGCCCGTTGTTGCCCGTGGAAAAGGCATAAAAGAAGCCGTCCGCTTCAATGAGGGACGGATCGTGCGCGTTTAAAATCCCCCACCCGGCAGGATCCCTTTCGCGGGAAAGGGGGGAGAGCTGCGGCTTTTGCCGGCTGAAAGCGGTTTTTTTGTTCATAGAAATGTACCCATAAAATGATAAACGTATTGAAAAACTGCGGATATGCGCCGCAATACCGCCCCACAATCCGCATAAAAGAGGCGCCCCTATGGGGCGCCTCTCCGAATGTCTGCGCGGATGCGCGATTATTCCTTGGAGCCCGTAAGCATGATCGAACCGATGATCGTTTTCTGGAAGATCGCGAACAGGATCAGGATGGGCAGCAGCGCAAGAACGGATGCCGCCATGACGGACGGCGCGTTCGTTACGTCGGTGCCGTAGGAGGTATCCAGCTGCCCGATGGCGAGCGTCAGCGGCTTCCACATATCTTCGGTGATGAACACCTGCGGAGCGAGGTAGTTGTTCCACGAACCCATAAAGCTCAAAATGAACTGCGCCATGATGGCAGGCTTTGCCAGGGGAATGACGAAGGAAGTAAACTGCCGCCAGTAACCGGCTCCGTCGATCCGCGCCGCTTCCAAAATCGCCGTGGGCATGCCGTACAGATACTGCCGGATGAAGAATGCCGTGAGGATGGCGCCGAAACATCCGGGGACGATCATCGCAAGACCGTTATCCGTCCAGCCGATGGAAGAATACACGCAGAACTGCGCGATCATTATGGACGGGAACGGGATCATGATCGCCGCGAGGCAGTAGAAGAACACAAAGTTCTTGCCCTTGAAATCCAGTTTGGCAAACGCGAACGCCGCGGAGGCGGAGGTAAACACGCCGACGGTGACCGGGATCAGCGAATACAGCAGCGTATTGACGACCGAGCGCCAGAAGGCGTATGCCTGCCCGCCGATCGTGACCGTCTGCCATGCCGAGTTGAGCAGCGTGATCGCCTGCTGATAGTTGTAGAACAACCCGAAGTTGCTCGTAGCCGCGGGCCAGAAGATGGTGGTGATCATGTTTTGCAGGGCGTTCGAGGTTACGGTAACGCCGTCTGCCCCGATCGTCGGGCCGGCGAGCGACGCCGCAAACATCCACCAGAACGGATACAGCATCGTGATGCCGCCGATGGTCAGGAGCGTATAGCCGATGACGTCAAAAAATATCTTTTTGCGCTTTTTGCTCGACCTGCCGCCGAATACGCCGAATCCGAACCAGCCGCAGAAGGTGCGGAGCGCCGCACGCAGGTAGGCGGGAATATTTTTAAAGAAACGCCCGACGGCTTTGCCTGCCTTCCGCAGCGCATTGCCGAACTTGCCGCCCTTTTCCGCTTCCGCATTTTCCCCGGAGGGAACTTCGGTCAAAACGTTTTCTTCCACGGGTTCATCCATGGTTTCGAGAATCTTATCCGTCATGCCTTATCCCTCCTCGCGTCCAACGCAAACTGTATCAGCGTCAGCAGGAAAATGATGATCGCCAATATGATGCCGAGCGCGCTCGCGTGCGCCCATTCGCCGTTGTTGAATACGCCGAAGATATAGCCGACGAACGGAATATTGTCGCGCGTGCCGCTGGTTGCCATGTTCCCGGTGGCGGGATAGTTGCCGAAGATCAGGTTCGGCTCGATAAAGATCTGCATGCCGCCGATGACGGAAGTGACCAGAACGTAGAAGATGGTCGGGTACAGCTGCGGCATGGTGATGCGCCAGAAGATCGACCAGGCGTTCGCTCCGTCGATTTCCGCCGCCTCATGGTAGCTGGCGTTGACGCCGTTCAGCCCTGCAACGAACAGGACGACCGTGCCGCCCAAACCCTTCCATACGGTGAGCAGAATGACGCACATCTTTTGCAGCGCGGGATGGGTTCCCGCTGCGAGCAGGTTTATGCCGAATACGGTTGCCATAAATCCGCCGTCGCCGAACAGGTTCGTCCACATGACCGCGATGGACACCGTGGACGCGACCGTAGGGATATAATAGATGACGCGGAAAGTGCCGGACAGCTTGATATCGCGCGTCATCAGCACGGCGATGCCCAAAGAAAGCACCATGCCGATGGGAATGCCGATCAGGTAGAAGCAGGTCGTTCCAAGCGTTCCCCAGAAGTCTTCCATTTCCCCGGCGACGCCGTACGCGCCTTCGGCAGTGAACATATACTGATACCAGTGCCAGAACCCGTCCGGATGGATGCTCCCCAACCCTTCCCAGAACGTCGTCATGATGAACGCATCGTAATCGGTAAAGGAAATCCAAAGGGACAGGATAAAGGCGATGTAGACGAACACCGTCGTCCCCAAAACCAGGGCGGAAACGAATATCCAACCCCAGATATTCTCCTGTAGCTTGGCGCGGTTGATTTTCCGTTTTTGCGGAACGGGCTGCGTCAGCTCGTCCGCATAGGCGGCTTCCTGCGCCAATGCAATATTTTTATTTTCCATATCGTTCTCCCTTATATTTGGTGTTTACGCCTGGTTTGCGATTGCATCTTCGCGTTCGACCGCGAGATCCAAAAGCCGCTGCGAACGAAGCACGATCCATTCGCAGAACATCGCCGGGGTGTAGAAGTTGCCCTGCCAGCCGCTGCCGTCTGCGTTGCCGACGAGGATCGGCTGCACGGGCGAGGAAGGTACGCTGCCGTATTCCATACGCGCAAACCCGCCGGGCGAGCGCGTCGCTTCGTACGCGATGAGCGTGTAGCCCTTTGTTGCGCCGAATTCGTCGATCCACTGCGAATTGTAGGTGTACATGCACGAATCGAGCGCGCCGTTGACGCCGCTGACCATGCGCAGCTGCAAATTGCGGTCTTCATAGTTGAGCGCGATGAGGTTCAGGCACTTGAACGCAAATCCAAGGGAGATGACTTCGCCCATCGTCGAATTTTCGAAATAGGTGTTGAGGTACGGAACAAGCGACGGGAACACGTTCGTCACATATTCCTTGACCGTGCGGTACGACGTCGTCGTGTGGTCGGCATACATCTTTTGCGCGGCGGCGGTGGCGAAAGTCCACACGGCAGAGTCTGCGCGCAGCTGCGACGGCGTTTCCCCGCCGGCTATGTCGTAGGTCTGCCCGTCGCCGATGGTCTGCGTACCCGTCGCGTTTGCAGGAAGCCCGACCGATGCGGGAGTTACGCCCGCCGTCGTAAGCTCGTCGACGGTGACGGAGAGGCTGTTGCCCGCGTTGCCGTCCGGCGTGATCATGTGTTCAAAGCCCTGCCCGCCGAGATCGCCGCGCTCCTGCTGGTAATACAGGTACGATTCGCCCTGATCGACGAAGGAGGTGAGCTGCGAACCGGAATAAGTCATCGCCCGCTGCATCTCGCGGTCGAGTGTGAGGTAAGCGCACAGGTCGGCGCACGCCGCCACCTGCCAGCCGTCCTCGCCGTAACGATCCAAAACGTCCGCATTCACGCCGTAGCCGACGGTATCCAGACGCGCCGCCCATACGTCCTGACGGGCGTTCATATTCTCGAGCCATGCGTCGGAATATGTGTCGCTTTCGCTGTTGTAATAAGAGGTATCGGTAACGGGATCGGTGCCGTATTCGACCTCGGTGTATTCCGCGCCCTTGACGCGCGCATACGGGGAAAGCCTTTCGGAAACGGGTTCGGGCATGATGCCGACCGCCAGGGTGCTCTGCACGGTGGAATTGAAGGTCGCCATGTTCCAGGTACCGCAGCCGTAGAAGATGCAGCGCCCGCTGTTGAACGTTCCCCAGCCGCCGATGGTGTTTACGCTTTCGCCCGAGCCGCTGTAGTAGGAGTTTGCGTTCCAGTCGGAACCGAACGCGAGGAATGCCGCGTACGCCTCCTTGAATTTATCGCTGTTGATGCCGTAGTCGGCGTCTTTCGAGGGAGCCGTGACCGAACGGTAATCGTCGCTGATGATGTCGACGCCGTTGCCCAAAAGCCATGCCGTGAGGTACAGCGGGCCTTCGAACTGGTCGTTGCCGTAGACGAAATCGACGGCGGTCGCGCGGCGGTAGACCTCTTTGCCGTTTTCCATGACCGATTCGTTCAGCCAAGGCATATCGACGTGGTACTCATACGTTACGGGTCTGCCCGTCGCGGGCGTATAGGTCGCCTGCGCGAGATCGTAAAACTGCGCGTAGTAGCCGACCGCCCACGCCATGGCTCCGTATTCGGCATAAGTGTAGGTAACGTAGCCGATGCGGTCGTCGTAGGAGGTCAGGGGGTCGTCTTCCTTGCCCGTATAATAGGTGTCTCCCGGCCAGCCCATGATCGTCACGTCGTACCCGCCGACACTGTTCGACGCTTCGGCGATGGGATCGTGCGCATCCAGCGCCGCCCTGTAATTTTCGTACTTATAGTAGTTGAAAGGATAGTAGCGCGTTGTTTTTCCGATATTGATGATGTTTGTCTGCGCGCCCTGCGAGCCGTCTGCATTGATGCTGTACACAGCGCCGCGCGTATCTTCCGTGGTCGTGTATTTTTCGCGAAGCGTCTGCGTGAAGAAATTGCGGTTGTACGCCAGACCGAAGGAGGAAAAGTCTTTCGGGAGAGCGTAAACACCCGCCTTTTTGCCCGCCTCGTTGTAGAACCCCGCACCCTGGCTGCCGTTCTCCCGATAGGTTACGGGATTGCCGATGCTGTTGTCCTCTTTCACAAAGGCGTACGCGCCGACCGCATCTGCCCAGACGCCGTTCGGGTCGTACTTCGTCCAGTCGACATATTCGCCCAGGTCGAGTACGGCGTCGTTCAGCGCAAAGGACTTGACATACTTCGGCGAAACATAAAACACGTCGTCTGCCTTGCCGGAAGCGATTTCCCTCTGCACCTGCGAAAAATACAGGTTGGTATCGCTTTGGAAGGAAATACCGACGTTGATGCTGTCTTTGCCGATCTCGGCTTTATGCCCCTCGGCGTACTGTGCCGCCCACTCTTCGATGAGCTGGCGGTTGGTCTCCTGATCCGCCGCACCCGCGAAAATGAATACGGTAAAATCGTAATTCGTGATCGCGGAAACGTACGAAAAGACCAGCACTGCCACCAGAGCAGCCGCCGCGACAATGGCGCCGACTTTGCCCCAAATAGTCTTCATTGCGTTCCTCCTTTCTTTATTATATAATAATGTTACAGACCGCACGGTGCGGAACCCCGCGTTTTCCAATGAAAACGCGGCAGAGGTGTCCTCTGCCGCCGCAGATTTCCGCCGTCTGATTTTTTACGAAGCCGCCAGGATAGAATGCGGACGGAAATGCAAAAGAAAATAACGGCGCAACCCGCCCTCTTCCGACGATCCGGCCTTCGGCTGGCTGCGCTTTTGCCCCTCACCACATACTGCCTTATTTTGGCAATCCTCTTTTTCGCCCTTATCATAACACACAATTGCCACACTGTCAATACTTATTTTCAAATTTTTTGTTAAAAAAGCCGACTTTTTTTAATATTTTTTGGTGAATTTGCCCAATTAACGTTAACTTATAACAACGTTCGCCTTTTTTCGCGCACCTGTTTTCCCGATTTTTGACGAATCTGACCTCTGTTTTCTTTATTTCGCCCGAAAATAGCGAAACGTTCACCGATTTTTTCATTTTTACCGCATTTTATAACATTACGCAGTGTTAATATCTTGTTTTGAAATATGAACAAAACAAACATTCTGTGAATAACAGACATATCTGCATTATTTTTGCCCGTTCCGGGCAAAAAGATACCCGCGGCGATCGCCGCGGGAAATTAATTTTTCAGCCGACCGGCGCTTCCGCTGACGGAAACGCGCTCCGGGTTTACCGCTTTTCGGTTTTATCCACAAGTTCCACGATCTCGCTGATACGGTCGAGGTCGTCCGTGTTGTAATAGTCGATATAGATGCGCCCCTTGCGGTCGTTGCCGATGAGGGAAACCTTCGTTTTGAAGGTATGACGCATGCGCTCGATGAGATCCTTCAGCTCGATGGAAACCTGCTGTTTCTTCTTGTCCTTTTTATCGGCGAGCTCCTCGGGGGAAGCGAAGTAATCGCGCACGCTCCGCTCGATGTCGCGCACGGAAAGCCCGTCTTTGATGGTATCGGTAGCCAGTTTGTATTGTGCGTCTTCGGGCAGGGTGACCAGAGCGCGGGCGTGACCCGCGCTCAATTTGCCGGAGGAAACGAGGCGGATTACCTCGGGCGACAGGGAGAGAAGGCGCAGCGTATTGGTGACGGCGGGGCGGGATTTGCCGATGCGCTCCGCAAGCTCCTCCTGCGTGAGGTGGTACTCGTCCATCAGCTGCTTCATGGCATTTGCCGCTTCGATGGGGTTGAGATCCTCGCGCTGCAGGTTTTCGATGAGGGAGATCTCCTTGATTTCGCGGTCGGTGTACGAGCGCACGACCACGGGGATCTGCCTCTTGCCCGCAATCTTTGCCGCGCGGTAGCGGCGTTCGCCCGCGATGATCATGTATTTGCCGTTTTCCGGCTGGTTGACGACGATGGGCATGATCAGCCCGTGTTTTTTGATGGAATCGGCGAGTTCGTTGAGCGCGTCCTCGTCGAAATGTTTGCGCGGCTGGTTGGGGTTGGGGCGGATGTCGTCAATATCCACCTCGGTCAGCCCCTTGATGTCCTCGGGGAGCGGCATCGCCTCCTCCGCGGGGTACGACTTCGCCGCGTTCTCGTATGCTTCCTCCGTGTCCGAAAATAGTGCGGACAACCCCCTGCCCAAACCTCTGTTCGGCTTATTCATCTTCTACTCCTTCCCTGCGCAAAAGCCCGCGCCGCCCGAGCGGCGGCAAGGGCGGTCGCTCAGGCTTTCTTCTTATTCTCGCGGTTGAGGTATTCCTGCGTGAGCGCCTTGTATGCGCGCGCGCCCGTACATTTCGGGTCGTGCATCATGATCGGCTTGCCGTAGCTCGCTGCCTCGACGAGGCGGATGTTGCGCGGCACGACGATCTCAAACAGGCGCTTGGTGAAAAACTTTTTGATTTCCTCGGCGATCTGCTTGGAGATGAGGGAGCGGCTGTCGTACATGGTGAGCACGACGCCGTCCACGTCCAGCGCAGGGTTCAGATGCTGTTTCACGAGCGTGATGGAGTTCATCAGCTGCGACAGACCTTCCAAGGCGTAGTACTCGCTCTGGATGGGGATGATGACCGCGTCAGCCGCGGCGAGCGCGTTGATGGTCAGAAGACCAAGCGAAGGCGGGCAGTCGATCATGATATAATCGTACTTGTCCTTGAGCGGTTCGAGGGCGTTTTTAAGCACCTTTTCGCGGCTCTTTTTGTATACAAGCTCCACTTCCGCACCCGCGAGGTCGATGTTCGAGGGAAGCAGATCGAGATTTTCCACCTCCGTCTTTAAGATGTTATCCGCCGCGGGCTCGTCGTCGATGAGCACGTTATAGACGGATTTTTTCAGCGAGCTTTTGGAAAATCCGAAACCCGTTGTGGCGTTGCCCTGCGGGTCGATGTCGATGAGCAATACCTTTTTGCCCGATTCGGCTATGTATGCCGCCATGTTGACGCAGGTCGTCGTTTTGCCGACTCCCCCCTTCTGATTCGAAAACGAAACGATTTTTCCCATTCTTTCACCATCGTAAATTTATTTTTCCGCCGCCGAAGCGGCTGCGGGGGCTTCCCGCCGCCGCGCTTTGCCGCGGGGCGGGACTGACACACCCGTTATTCCTTTTTACTTTCGCCGCCGTCTGCGCCGTCTGTTTTGTCCGAACCGCCGCGGATTTTGGCGAGATCTTCGCTGACGGACTTATTCGCTTCCGCCTTTGCAGCTTTCTCCTCTTCCGCCTGCACGAAGCGGCGGAACGGATTTTCTGCCTCCGCCTTTTCGTTCTTGTCCATATAGGCGTAAATCTCGTCCACCGATGAACCCGCAATGAGCATATCCACCTCTTCGGTGTAGATGGTTTCGCGCTCTACGAGCACGCGCGCCATATTGTCGAGAACCTTGCGGTTTTCGGTGAGAAGTTTCACGGCGCGCTCGTGGGCGGATTCGATGATCTTATGCACTTCTTCGTCGATGATGCCCGCCGTTTCCTCGCTGTAGCTGTTATGCGCTTCCATGTCGCGCCCGAGGAAGATCGGACTGTCCGAACTGTACGTTACCAGACCGACGCGCTCGCTCATGCCCCATTCGGTGACCATCTTGCGGGCGATTTCGGTGACGCGCTGCAAGTCGTTCGACGCACCCGTCGAAACGTCTTTGATGACGATCTCCTCCGCCACGCGGCCGCCCAGGAGTTCGCACACGAGGTCGGTGAGCTTATCCTTGGTCATGTACACGTCGTCGGAGTCGGGGCGGGTCATCGTATAGCCGCCCGCGGGGCCGCGGGGAATGATGGAAACTTCCTGCACGGGGTCGCAGTTCTTGCAAAGCTTCGCGATGATCGCGTGGCCGCTCTCGTGGTAGGCTGTGATGCGTTTGTCCGCTTCGGTGACGAGGCGGCTCTTCTTCTGCGGCCCGAGCAGAACCTTGTTGATGCCCTCGAACAGCTCCTTGTTGCCGATCATCTTTTTGCCCGCGCGCGCGGTGAGGATCGCCGCTTCGTTGAGAAGGTTTTCCAGATCCGCACCCGAGAATCCGCTCGTCATGCGGGAAAGGATTTTAAAGTTGACGTCCGGGGCGAGCGGTTTGTTGCGCGCGTGGACTTTGAGGATCTGCTCGCGGCCGCGCACGTCGGGCAGGTTGACGTGAATCTGCCTGTCGAAACGGCCGGGGCGGAGCAGGGCGGGGTCGAGGATGTCCGCGCGGTTGGTCGCCGCCATGACGATGATGCCCTCGTTCGTCTCGAATCCGTCCATCTGCACGAGCAGCTGGTTGAGGGTCTGCTCGCGCTCGTCGTGCCCGCCGCCGAGGCCGGTGCCGCGCTGGCGGCCGACCGCGTCGATCTCATCGATGAACACGATGCAGGGCTGGCTCTTCTTCGCCGCGTCGAACAGATCGCGCACGCGCGACGCACCCACGCCGACGAACATTTCCACGAAGTCGGAACCCGAAATGGAGAAGAACGGAACGTTTGCCTCGCCCGCGACCGCCTTCGCAAACAGCGTTTTACCCGTGCCCGGAGGGCCTACGAGCAGCACGCCCTTCGGGATGCGCGCGCCGAGGTCGGAGAACTTGCGGGGGCTTTTGAGGAACTCGACCACTTCGGCAAGCTCCTGCTTCTCCTCTTCCGCACCCGCCACGTCGGAGAACCGCACTTTGATGTTGGAATTGACGCGGGCCTTGGTCTTGGCAAAGCTCATCGCCTTGCTTCCCCCGCCCTGCGTTTGCCGGATCAGCAGCCAGAACACCACGCACACCAGTATGATACCGACGAGCGGGACGAGGTAGTTCATAAAACTGCCCGCATTCGGGTCGGTGAACGACACTCTTACGGCGTTGCCGCGGCTTTCGATCGCCTGGTTGAACATCTCCTGCAACGGGTCGCCGCTGCGCGGGCCGGGAGCCTGGTAGCGGGCGTGCGTTTCATTATCCTCGCCCGTATAGACGTAGCCGTTGATTTGCACCCTGTCGATTTCCCCGTCCTCTATCATCTGACAGAATTCGGTAAAATTGACACTTTTCGGTGCATTCAGCGTGCTGGTCAGTACGATCGACAAGACCAGTACCAACACCACGGCGACAATGCACCAGATCAGTATTTTCGAAGATTTACTCATTCAGCTTCTCCTTGAAAGCATTTTTGTTTTTTTATTTATAACCGTTTATAACCGATTCCCGATTTTTATCTGTTTATCGTCGGAAGGCTCCGGCGCGACCGTATTTCCACAGTCTCTGCCCGGGTTTCCTCCGGAACGGAATGATTCCCGCTTCGCCCGCCGCTCTGTTGCCGTTTGCCGAGCCTCGAAGCTGCCGCTGTTCTGCCAGGGTTTCCTTTGAAACGGGACGTTTCCCGCTTCGCCCGCCGCTCTGTTGCCGCTTGCCGAGCCTCGAAGCTGCCGCTGTTCTGCCCGGTTTTTTTTGGAACGGGACGATTCCCGCTCTGCCCGCCGCTCTGTTGCCGTTTGCCGAGCCTCGAAGCTGCCGCTGTTCTGCCCGGGTTTTCTTTGAAACGGGACGGTTCTCGCTCCGCCCGTCGCTCTGTTGCCGCTTGCCGAGCCTAAAAGCTGCCGCTGTTCCGCCCGGGTTTCCTCTGGAACGGGACGGTTCTCGCTCCGCCCGTCGCTCTGTTGCCGTTTGCCGAGCCTCGAAGCTGCCGCTGTTCTGCCCGGTTTTTTTTGGAACGGAACAGCTGCCCTTGCTTCTATACCTTATTATTATAATATAGCAAAATTCTTATATGGAAAGGAATCCCTGCAAAAAAACAGTATTGCCATTTTTCTGCCATGTAATGCGGGAGTTTCCCTCTTCCTTCTTTTTTCCGCTCCGCATTTCAAGTCCGTTACCGCAGATTCCTCTGAAATTGCAGCCGTCGAAAAACATCTCACTCGCAGCGGGTTAGTCCGATTCCGCCCCGCCGATCCCCCGCAGATGCAGTCCGCGCAGAGACATTTCGTCGGAGTGCGGTCTGCACCGTAGAGCAACTCTCCGAAGAAAAGCGCCGGCGCTTTACCCCGTGCAGACACTTCGGCGCCGGCTCTTTAACAGACCGGCACGTTTCCGGCGCCCGTCGATTTTGTATGCGCCAATTTGTTCACTTGCAAGACAGTTCGTGGCGCTCTTTATTCCGCAACAGCAACTTTCTGCCCAATGCCGCATTGTTTCCGCAAGCAGGCAAATTTGTACTGTTCCACACGTTTTATCAGACCGCCCCGCTTATCCGCTCCCGGTAATTTTGCCGATCCCGCTCCTTTTAAATCCCGGAAACGGGGTCGCTGCTTTAACCGATGCATTTATCCATCAGAGGCTGTCCGTCAGCGGAGCGTCCGCCCCTACGACACAGCCGATACTGCAGGAAAGCTATCTTACCCGGGAAGACCTTCCGCCTGCCATACCCGCAACGGGTTTGATCGGGTTTATCGAATCCTCCAACAACTTTTCAGCAGACTTTCTACGGCATCTCAACTTCCGCAACCGCTGGGGCAAAAGGCATCGCCTCTCCTTCCGTCCGAGCAAAACGCAGCAAAACGTCATTTCACTGAAAATGAACGCCCTGACATTTTAAACAGAACGGTTCCTTGCCCAGTATACCGCATAAACGTACGGCAAGCCGCAAAAAATCCGTCCGCACACCGCCGCAAGCAATCACTCTCGTTTCGTAAACAAACGATCCCACCGCCTTTACTTGCGGTATGCAATCACTTTACTGTCGCACCGCTCTGAAAAGTGCGGACAAGCACGCATCCGGGCAAGGAAGTCCGGCGGCAGCCGCTGCAGTTTTTGGCAAGTCGCCCCGTCGGAATTCAGCAAAAACGATAAATTAAATACTTTTTTTGCGATACGCGCTTCAGCAACAGTTATTCTTAAACGCTGCGCCTTATATATGCGCCGCGCAAATTCAAAGCGCCAATGCCATAGATCACAAAATCCCTTCAGCCAGTCCGTGTCAAACCGTTTACGATTCACAGCATTAGCCACATGCGCCGCTAAAACAATGGCGCAGCGACGCTTTACGAGCCAAAAACAAATCGTATCTATGAACCCGGACACCGCTGCAATTCCTCTGCAGTTTAGCGTCCTTCGTTCACGCCGTTATAGAATCCTGCATGGTACTATCATACCATAAAGCAAAAAAAAAGACAACAAATCCTTTGTCATTTCTTCAAAAAACAGAAATTTTTATCACATTACCATAATTTTTCACAAAAAAATGTTTTGCGCTATAAGATTTTTGCCTAAAATCCCCTCTTAAAATGTTTCATATGAAACTTTTCGCTGAAAACATATGTTTCACGTGAAACATTTATCTATCGTTAAATTTAGCACGCGCTTATATTAATCTTATATCAAAAAGACCGATACACGCTGTTAATGTTTCATATGAAACATTAACAGCGTTTTGTGTGAAATCAACCCCCGAAAACATTTGCGTCAAATTATCATCGGCTGATAATGCACAGTATCGCGCTGCTCATCAACTATATAATAACGCGCGCGCTTATATTTGAGAATTCATACGCACACGAATTATAAATCATCTGCGTAAAACCATCACAAATTTATAATGCACTGCGCAAACAATTCGAAATCAGGCGGTCTCGCTGTATTGTGTTTATGATTAAATGACTTTCATTTTGCTTCTATAAAAGACGCTTTTCTTTACCTTTCCTGAGCAATTTACGCACATTAAGTGGATAAATTGTGCAAATCTTTGCTGGTTGTTATTTGCATACTTATCCACACAATGTGCATAAGTATATTTTTGCGCAAAAGGCGATATGAAGATATTGCGTATGCTTATATTTATTTGCGTAAAGTATAGTATTAGCGTCATAACGCATATCAAATTTTTATACGCAAACTCTCAAATAAATGTATTATGCGCCGAATAAATTTATAATGGCGCATAATTAGCAAAATCGATGTTTCATATGAAACATCGATTTTGCAACCAAAAAACTAGCATAAACCAGACATATTTTCCGCTTTCAAGAGAGTGATCCTGCCCTCTCGTGAGCAATTTCTGTATAATACTACATCCTGATAAGAAAAAATGATAAAAAGGCAGATTTTTGCAAAAAATAACAGACTTTTGGGTCGGCAATTTTTGCTTTTTCAAAAATTATTCTGTCTGAAATCGTCTGAGAGGGTTTTTTGAAATCATAATTTGACCCGAAAACGGCATTTTTTGCTTAAAAATGGCATAGCGCGGCAATAAAAAAGGCGAAAATTCACCGTATTTATGCCTTTTTTAAACTGCTCCGAAACCGGGTAAAAACGGCAAAAAATATGTGATTTTCATAGAAATTACAGTAATTTTTCGATATACGCATACATTTTTGCAGGAAATCGTACTTAAATTCGTCTTGTCGGTCTTGCAGATCGGTGAATTAAGTACAGTCTTTCGGCATAACTGGTTTATCCGCGACCAGTTTTTGCGGATACGCAAAGGCAGAACAACAAGCGTTCAAAAAAGCGTACAAATGCACCTGCTTTCGCTTCGATGATACCTGACCGCGCTGGAATTATAAATTTGCTGCGCCGAATTATTTTTTAAAATAAAAACTTTGCGCATACGAATATCTGCTTAAAATAGGGGATGCACTATGCAATACGACCACTTGAACCCGCTTCGGAATATGCAAACGCATTAAAAAGATAGAGCGCATATCGGTAAAATTTATTATAGCGCAATATTGAATATTATACGCAAAAAAGCGCTGTAATGTTGGGCGCAAAAAATTATGAAGGCGCATTTATGCGCCTTCATGCCGATTTAAAAAACGAGTTCACTTCTGCCGCGCGCAGCATCGTTGCAGCCATATTGCAGCTGCACTATGGCACGAAATATATACCGAAACATGTATACCCGATGAAGCAGCTACAATTAAGCGGGAGCGATGCCTTATGCAGTATATGCCCATTTTGCGAATGCGCATACGAACCGGCAAAACCCGCCGGCAAACGTTTTTTCTCCCATGCGCATGCTTTTCGAATAAGCGCCGATTATGCGCCCCTCTGAAATACATGCGCTACGGCGCTATGTCGTATTAAAATTTTTAGAAATAAATCAGTGCGCAAAAAACATCTTATACTAACTTTTAATCATTTCGCTCTGTCGATAGAACCCGCTTCGGGGCGGCAGCAGGCAGACGACGCCGGTTTCCTCTTTCCAAATCCACGCGGCGGAAAATATCGGAAGCATTTAATCACGCGTTTTTTCACCAAAAAACATCCGGCATACAGGAAATTAACTCGCTTATATGGGGTAGGCAATGCTGCTTATCGCTTTGTCGATCTTTGCTCCCCAAAGGACAGCCGATGCGGCAACTTTAAAGATGCAATCCGATTACCGACCAAAGAATTTCGAGAGGATAAAAAGTTGTTCTCCCGCGCATTACGGCTTGCATCGGTTTGCCGCCGGCAAAAGGTTTTCCGAAAGATTCCTTACAGGCTTTTCTGCGCCGATCGCGAAAGGGGCGCATACGTTTTTTTCCTGCGCCTTCCCGCTCATATCGCGGATTCGCGAATTATTTGTTTTCCCATGCAAATCCTGCAGCCCTGCATACCCGACATATTTTCACGACAGGGGATTCCGACGTGCCGCCGAACACCCGATGCCCGCAATTTTCCGAAGAAAAGCACCTCAAAACATTTTGACCGCCACACCGGTATCAGTGATGCGCGGCGGATTCTATTTTCTGCTCGCCTGGATCGCTGTCTGCTCTATTTCGCTCCTCGTTCCCGCGTGCAAAATTTTTTCTCGTCCGCCAAAAAGCAATTTGCCCGTATAAGTCGGACAATTTTGGTCAAAAATCAAATCCAACCAACCAATACGGAGCAACAGATGGAATTTTCATTCAACGTATTCAACAAACTTGCCCCGACGGGCATCGTTATGGCTCTTGACCAAATTCTCCGCGCCGGACGCCCTCCCGTCGTTCTCTGCATCGGCAGCGATCTCGCCATCGGCGACAGCCTCGGCCCCATTTGCGGCACACAGCTGGAGGAAAAGAAGGGGAACGGCATATTCGTCTACGGCACGCTCAAACGCACCGTAACAGCAAAAGAAGTCCGCTATATGAACGACTTTCTCCGCGATACGCACCCGCAAAGCCCCGTAATTGCCGTCGACGCGGCAGTAGGGGATTCGGGCGATATAGGACTTATCAAAGTTACTTCCTGCGGAATACGCCCCGGTTTAGGAGCCAATAAACGGCTCGGCAAAGTCGGCGACGTGGGAATTATGGGCATCGTTGCAGAAAAGTCGGTATTCAATTATTCGCTTCTGAACCTGACGCGGCTCAACCTCGTATATAGGATGGCATCCCTGATCTCCGATGCCCTTGCAGACTATACGGCTAAATTCTCGGCAGGCGAACTGGCTGGCTGAACATCTCCCGGAATCCGATGGTTATAAAGCAATGCGGTTTCTGCGCCCCGTAAATCTACGGGGCGCAGAAATTTGTGTTGGCGCTTTAGCAAGAATAAATCCCCGGGTTTACCGGGGGGAAGATAAAATAGCTTCAGTAAATTTTATAATTAAAGAAGTTTACCATATAGCGAATGCGATTTTGCTCCTTTATAGCACGAGGAACCTGTTTTACAGGAGAGCCGTGCGATAGGACGCTATAGTAAAAGCGATATCCGTTAACGGGTTGGCCGGTAGTTTCCCCTTTTAGGATATATGCAAACCACCTGTTGAACCGGTGGTTTTGACTTTGTTTATCCGAAAGCAATTCTGCTTCGGCTTGCCTGACTTTGCGGATAACCTGACGGCAGCTTTTAGCTCTTTATCCGCTCGCTCTGCGCGTGGTTGCCTTAAACAATGTTCATGCCGATCGGCATTGCAATCTGTCTGTTTTGACTTTGATACAAAGAGCGGGCAGGGTCTGGTGACAGACCCTGCCCGCTCTCTTCCTTTATTCTTCCCGACCGACGAATCCCGTCGTTTTCTGCCGGAATCGTTTGCCGTCTTCCGCGTTCGCAAAATACATTCCCGCGGCAATCCCGCCGAACAGCGCCAGCACAAAAATACCCGTCAGCAAAAACCCTCTGCGAATTTCTCCCCGGCAGCGGTTGTAGCTCTCCAACGTGATTACGGGATCGCCTGCAACGTTCAATTCCACGACCTCCACCGCTTCGCCGTTCCCGAATGCCTCTGCGTCACGGCTGCGTATGCGGAAACGGATCGGCTGCTGCCCGCGGATCGCTTCCAATGCCGAAGGATCTTCCGCGCTTTCGGGGAACAGCACCATAAGCACCGCACTCTTTTCCGACAGCCGTATCCGGAACACGCTGCCCTCCGCGTCGGGGATCGCATATCCCGCATCCTTCACAACATCGGAGAACTCCTGCGTCTTCCCTTCGTCAATGTCCGAATTTATCGCCGCGCCCATCAGAGCAATCAGAAAATACAGCGCGGCAAGCGCCGTAAACACGACCCCGCACACCAAAAAACGGACTCTTCTTTTCTGCTGCATCTTTTTCTCTTTCCCTGCCGTCAGGCACAAAAAACCGCACACGTTCGCGCGATTTACGCCCATTTCCCTTCAATTCAGCGTTCGACGCGCGTACCGCAGTAGGGGCAGCGGGGGTCTTCTCCCGCCTTGTAATCGAACTTTGCGCCGCAGGAGGGGCAAACGGCGCCGTGTTCGCGCTCGCGCAGGGCGCGGTTTTCGTTGAGCACCAGCCCGTCCGCCTCCCGCTTGTACCCAACGAGGTAACGCTTATTGAAGCAGGTATCGATGCGGTTGCGCACTTCCTTTTCCGACAACCCCAGCTGCGAAGCAAGTTCGCGCACCGTGTAAATGTTCTCCTCCTCGACCGCCTGCACCAGCCGGTACAGCGACCGCTTGTTCCCGTAGCCGACCCACGCGACCGGGCAGCCGTAAAAGCCGACGACCATCAGCACAATGCCCACTGCCCACACCGCCGCGACGCCGAACCCCAGCCCGACGCCGAGCATCGCCCCGCCGACCGGCAGGCAAAAAGTTAATATCAACGAGAGCGCCAACGCCGAGCGCAGCGCCTTCCGAATCGGATCCATACACCTACCTCCCCGCAAAAGTTTCCGCTTTTAGTATATGGCAAAATGCGCGCAATGTCAACCGTTTGCCGGAAATTGCGCCCTCTCCGCCGATCTGCGAAAGTGAGCCGCCTGCCCCGCCTTGCGCTCTTTTCTGTTGAACTGTTGACTTTTTTGCGCGCGTGTGATAGTATTATACATAGGGAGGGAACGTTCTCCTCCCGCAATTTCCGATAAGGAAGGTATAAAAATGGCTCTTTTAAAGGTCATCGAGTGGACGGACAACTCGTCCGACACCATCGTCTACAAAGTGGACATGAAGGGGAATCAGATCAACCGCGGCTCGGCGCTGACCGTGCGCGACAGCCAGGTTGCCATTTTCTGCGACAAGGGGCGCATGGCAGACGTGTTCCTGCCCGGCTTCTATAAGCTGGATACCGACAGCCTGCCCGTCATCACCAAGCTCCTGTCCTGGAAATACGGCTTCGAAACGCCGTACAAATCGGACGTGTATTTCGTCAACACCAAGCAGTTCACGGGGCAGAAGTGGGGTACTTCCAACCCCATCATGATCCGCGACGCCGACTACGGCGCCGTGCGCGTGCGCGGGTTCGGCACCTATTCCTTCCGCGTGAAGGACGCGTTCGTGTTCATGCAGGAACTTTCCGGCACCCATTCCAGCTTTTCCACGCGCGACATCACCGATTACATCCGCAGCATGCTCGTGATGGGAATTTCCGACGCCATCGGCGAGAGCGGCATCCCCGTCCTCGACATGGCGGCAAACCTCATGGAACTGAGCGCAGGCGTCAAACAGTCGCTCGCCTCCCGCTTCGAGGTGATGGGTCTGGAACTGTGCGCCTTCAACTTTGAAAGTTTTTCCCTCCCGCCGGAGCTGGAAAAGGCGCTCGACGAAAGCACGCGCCTGGGCATGATGCGCAAGAACATCGACGTATATACCCGCCTCGCGCAGGCAGACGCGCTCAAAGAGGCGGCGAAAAACCCCGGCATGGCGGGCGGCACGATGGGCGCCGGCATGGGTCTGGGGATGGGCATGCAGATGAGCCAGATGTTCGCCAATATGAACCAGCCCGTCGCGGGAAGCGGCGAGCAGGGCGGCGCGCAGGCGGGCGGCGGATTCTGCGCCAAATGCGGCGCAAAAATCCCCGCAAAGGCGAAATTCTGCCCCGAGTGCGGTTCGCCCGTGGCGGGCGGCTGCCCCAAGTGCGGCGCAAAGGTGCCTTCGGGCGCAAAATTCTGCCCCGAATGCGGCGCAAAAATAAACTGACGGAGGGGAAAATATGATCACGGCGATCGCAGTATTATCCGTTGCGGCGGGGATTTTTCTCATCGCGGCGGTCGTGTTCGCCTGCCTGTATTTCCGCGAAAAGGGGAAGAACGCGGCGGGAGAACGGTACGCAGACGGGGTAAAGATCTCCGGCGGCGTGCGCTATTCCAAAGACACAGCCGTCTTCGATGCGGACGGCGCGAATATTTCCCTGCAAAAAGGGGACTTTGTGCTTGAAAAAGGCAAAACGTACACGGCGGAAAAGGGCGGCGCGCTGCTCGCGGGCAAGTACACCGTACTCGCGGCGAACAGGGAAAACGACCCCGTCAAACTGCGCATAGGCGGCATCGTGCGCGATTTTGCGCACGGCGATACCATCGTTCTGGCGGACGGCGAAGAGATCTGCGCCGTATCCCGTACGGCGATCCTGCGCTGAACGGAAGCTCCTTTCCGCATAAATTCCGACGCGTTCGCGCGTTTTTGCAGCGCGGGGCGCGTATCCACAAACTTTCCGAATAAGGAGGAAATCTGAATGAGCAAAAAACTTTTCGTGCGGCTGCTGGTGGCTCTGTCCTTTCTGGCGGCGGCGGTGTTCTTCTTTTTATCCGTGCTTGAAATCGAGCCGTTCACCGAATTTTCCGCGTCTTGGGCGGGCGTCATCTTCGCGGGGGTGAGCGGTCTGGCGCTTCTGTTTGGAGCCATCGGAACCAAAAATTCCACGCAGCTGAAAAAGATGCAGATCTTTTTGAGCGCGGGTCTCCTGGTCGTGGCGCTCGTCTGCCTGATCTTCGCGCTTGCCCTGCCGGAAGACTGGATCCTTCCCCTCATCTTTATCCTGCTCGGCGTAATGCTCGTGCTCTCCGTACTCATCACGGGCGGCAAAAAGTGGGACGAAGGCGACAACCACAAAGTCGGCTATAAAAACTACTACCAGCGCAAGGCGGAAGAGGAAAAGAACAAAAAGGACGAGGACGGAAACAACTGAACGTATACGATAAAACGAGCCGCATACGAGCGGCTCGTTTTATTCTTTCCTTATAATCGGGCGGGCGTTCTTTACGGACGCCCGTTTTTCCGCTTTTTAATTTTGTTCGTCCTCTCCCTGTGCGGCGGCGAGCGACTCCGCTTTCCCCGCGCCCGCCTGTACCGCCCGATCTTCCGCCGTTTCCGCCCGGGCGCCGCCCGGCAATGCCGCCCCGCTCCCCGCGGGAACGGGCGCGCCCATGCGCCTGAACTCCTTGCGGCGGGCGAAAATCAGGCACACCGTATGCGCAAGAATGGTCACAATCCAGCTGATGGGGTAGGAAAGGTATAAATTGAACAGGGTGCGGTGCGCGGCGAAAAAGGTGAAAATATACACGATGCGCAGTCCGCACACCCCGCCGACGGAAACGAGCATGGGCAGCACCGAATGCCCGATGCCGCGCATCGACCCGACCAGCACTTCCATAATGCCGCACAGGCAGTAGGTGGTGCAGATGACGGAGATGCGCTCCATGCCGAGGCGGATCACCTCGTCCGACTTTGTGTAGATGGAAAGGAAAAACGTTCCCGCAAAGAATGCCGTAAAGCCGATCGCAAGCCCGATGGCGGTAACGACGAGCAGACTGTCGAGCAGCACCGCGTCGATGTTTTTCTTATTCCGCGCGCCGAAATTCTGCCCCGTAAAGGTCAGGCACGCCTGCGATACGGCGTTCATGCAGGTGTACACGAACCCTTCGATGTTCGCAGCGTCCGCATTGGCGGTGATCGCCGTTTCCCCGAAGGAATTGATGGAGGACTGAATGACCACGTTGGAGAGGGAGAAAATGCACCCCTGCAGCCCCGCGGGCAGACCGATGCGCAGGATATCGCCGAGCGCGTCTTTATACAGCCGCAGGCGGCGCAGACTCACTTTGCAGTGACCCTTCAGCCGCATCAGATGGGTGAGAACGAGCGCCGAAGAAATGACCTGCGCAATGACGGTGCCGAGCGCAACGCCCGCAACGTCCATCTTGCACACGACGACGAAAAAGATGTTCAGCCCCACGTTGGAAACGCCCGCCGCACAGAGAAAAAAGAGGGGATACTTCGAATCGCCCCGCGCGCGGCACAAAGAGGAGCCGAAGTTGTACAAAAGATTGAAGGGCATCCCGGCGAAATAGATCTGCAAATACAGGGTCGAGAGGGGCAGAACGCTGTCTTGCGGCACATCCATCAGGAGCAGGAGGTTTCGCGCCATCAGCACGCCGAAAACGGCTAAAAACACCCCTCCTATAAGGCTGACGAGGATGGCGGTATGCACAACGCGGTCGAGCCTTTCCTCGTTTTTCGCGCCGATCCACCGCGCCGCCGCCGTACACGCGCCCACCGAAAGCCCCAAAAACAGGTTGGTGATGAGGTTGATGAGCGAGCTGGTCGAGCCGACCGCGCCCGCCGAATTGTCGCTTGCGAACTGCCCGAGGGTAATGATGTCCGACGCGTTGTACAAAAGCTGCAAAATCCCCGTCGCCATGATGGGCAGGGAAAACAAAAATATTTTGCCCAAAAGGGGGCGGGAACACATATCTATTTCCCGCTTTTTCTTTACATTCTCTCTCATAATGCGCAATTCCCCGCAAAAAAATTTGCGCGCGGCTCCCGCCGCGTTTTGCTACCGTATTATACTACCGCAGGTGCGCAAAGTCAAAGGAAAACCGCGCGGAAAACTGCAATATTTGCAGTAAATTTCCGCGCGGCTCAACTCTATGCCTTCTTTTTCTTTTCAATACTTTTGTTTGCGCATTTTTCCGTCCTTTTTGTGTATGGAAATGCTCCCGTCCTGGTTTTCGGCGAGCTTTTTCGCGTACTCGATCGCCTCCGCCTGCGTCGCAAACAGCTTGATCGCCTTTTCCCCGCCCGCAAACTTTACCTGCCACTTTCCGTCGGGGCGCTTGGCAACGTGGTAGTTGCGCGCGGCGGTCTTTTCCTCTTTCGCGGGGGCGGGCGCCTTTGCAGGGGCGCTCGCCTTTTTATCCGTCTTTGCCGCGGTTTTCGCGGTCTTTTCTTCCTTTGCCATACCCGACCCTCCTTTTTTTTCCATTATAGCACAGCCTTTGCGCCGTTGCAATATCTGCGGCGTTTTTTGCGGAAAAGTTCACCGAATTATCGCGTTCTGCCTGCCGAAAACCATACCAAAAGTCCGCTTTGTCATTTCGACCAAGCGAAGCGCGTGGAGAAATCTCTGTAACGAAATTGACCTTATATGCTTTATCGCCGATGCTTGGGAAAAATCCACTCCAATGACAGCATTTTTCAAGAGATTTCTCAACTGCGCGCGGCTCCGCCTTTCCACTCCGTTCGTCTCCCGCCGCGCTCCGCTCGAAATGACAAGGAAGTACCTGTCTTTCATTTTGTAATCCCTAAAATCTCGTCGGAAGGAACGCCGATAAAATCGCAAAGCCTTGCAAAAGTATCCAACGCAGGGAATACGTCGCGGTGCATATAAGCCGAAACAGTCTTTGCCGATACCCCGATCGCCTCTGCTATTTCCTTTTGTGACTGTCCGCTCAATTTGATTGCTTCTCGAAGTCTTTTTTGAATTTCGCTTAACTGACATTTCTCCGTAACGATCATTTTTTATTCTTTTCTCCGACTTCGTGACCGATTAAATCATCAACGGATATGCCGTAAAAATCCGCAAGCTGAACGCAAAAATCTACATTCGGTATAACTTTATTCGCTTCCCAACGGCTGATATTTTCTTGGCTTATTCCCGTTGCTTTCGCCAGCTCCGATTGTGAAAGGCTGTTCACTTCTCTATGATATTTTAATGCTTCTCCATAATTTATCATATATACCTCCATTTTGGTGAAAAGTATATACATAAATGTATCAATATGCTTGACTTATGCAAATTTGTATACTATAATAAATACATATTTGTATAAGGAGGTGTTCTATGAGCATTGCGGAATTGGCGGCGTTTGTGCTTGCCGCCGTGCGCGAGGAAGTGATCGCCGAATGCAGGGCGGAAGGGGACAAAATAACCCTTCGCTTCAACGACGGAACGGTGCGCACCATTACTATCAAGTAAACACGTCCGCAAAAGAAGAACGATCCGAAAAACGAAAGATAAAAAAATTTTTGCGATAAAAGGAAAGGCATAGCGTGCGCTATGCCTTTCTCAATAAACTGCTATGGACGATAAAACTGCAAAAAAATGGCTCTCCGTTATCCGCCGCTATGCCGATCAACTGCCCGACGGCTATCTGAAGCGGGAATTTTATGAGGACATCGTGCAGGATACCTTTTGCCGCTGTCTGGATGCCTTCGCGAGGTTAAAAAACAAAATGCCTCCCTATGTAATATTGCACACTTACGCAAAAAACTGTGTTTTATCTCGTTGGAATAATCTGCAGAAGATCTATAAAAACGAGCATCTGTGCGCCGCTGTGCCGCGCGGAATCGGTATGCGCGCGGAATGGGCGAAAATTGCTGCAACACCGGGGAATTACCTCGCCGAAATGTGGTTCGACCTGCAAAAATACGCGTCGGATAACCTTACCGACGATGAAAAGGAAATGCTTTACCGCATGTACAAAGGTCTGCCTTTGGTAATCGCCGCCCTGGGGAAGAAGAAAAGCCGTGCGGCAACAAATAAACTTTACTTAAAACTCCGCAGAGAATTTGTTCGCCGCGAACGCCCGTTCCGCGGTGTCTGCGATCCGTGCGGCAGAAGTATGGATATTGCCCGCAAAATTATTTTTTCTCTCTGACATAAAAATTCAGCCCGCCGAAAACGGCGGGCTGTTTTTCTTTACAGCGCGGGCGCGAATGACACGCTCGCAGCGTTCCGAAGATTACTCCTCGTCCTTGTTTTCGGGAGCTTTGTTCTCCGCTTCGGCGTTCTTCATGTCGTTGCTGTTGCCGAGGAAGGTGCCGAAGTAGGGTTGGCGCTTGGAACGGGGCAGACCCGTCGCGCGCGGACGCTCTTCGCGATTTCTGTCGCGGTCGCGGTATCCGCCGCGCCTGTCGCGGTCGTTGTAAGGGCGGTCTTCCCGCTTTTCGCGGTCGTAGCCGTCGCGGCGGTCGCCGTAATTTCTGTCCCTGTCGTAGGGGCGGCTCTGCCGGTCGCGGTTGTAGGGTCTGCGGTCGCGGTTGAACCCGCCGCGGCGATCAAAACGGTCGGAACCGGGGCGCAGGTTGTTCGGGATAACCACGATGTAGCGGTTGGGTTCCTTTCCTTCGCTCGCCGTCTTTACTTCCGTGCTGTCGGCAAGAGCTGCGTGAATGATGCGGCGTTCGTAGGGGGTCATCGGCTCGAGGGAAAGTTTTTTCCCGTACCGTACCGCCTTTTCCGCCAGCTTGTTGGCGAGGCGTTTGAGCGTTTCCTCGCGCTTTTCGCGGTAACCTTCGCAATCGACGACCACCCGCTTATACTCCTCGCGTCCGATGTTCGCCACCGCACCCGCGAGTACCTGCAGGGCGTCGAGCATTTCGCCCCTGTGCCCGATGAGCGCGTACGAATTGGGGGTGATCACATTGATTTTCGTGTTTTCGCCTCCCTCTTCCAACTCCGTCGTCGCCGTTACGCCGAGCATTCCGAACATCCCGTCGAGGAAATCCACGGCGCGTTCTCCGTCCGTCTTTTTTCTGCCGATGCGCACGCGCGCCTTCACGCCCTTGGTAAACAGTCCGCCCTTCTTTCCTTCGTCGAGCACCTGAATGTCCGCCTCTTCGCGGGTCAACCCGAGCGCTTTCAGCCCCTCATCCACCGCTTCGTCTACCGTTTTGCCGGTAAATTCATAATCCGTCATTTTTTCTTTCCTCCGCTTTTTCCGTCGCCTGCCCTGTTGGCCTGCGGGATTCTCTTGTTATATTTTTCCTGGATCTCCTGCTCTTCGAGTTTTTTGAATTTTCTGTCGATGAAGAAATTGATCAATAGGGTGCTTACGATGCCGAAAATATTGCTCACAACCATGTAAATACTGAATGCAGCACTGTACATGAAGGAGAAGAAACCGAAAATGATCGGCATCACGATCATCATTACCTTCTGGGTTTTTGCGCCCTGACCGTTCGCCGTCTGCAAATCGTTCTGCGCTTTCTGGCTCTTCGCTATGATAAACTGCGAGAGGAACATGGTGCCGATGGAAATGACGATGAGGATATAATATCCGTTCGGCGCATTCTTTTCGTCGGCAAGGTTATAGGTTATCTCGTTGTAGAGATCCTGATTGTTGATCTCCGATTCGTACTGAATGGGGTGCTGGTAGGAGGTATCGGGCAGCCAGATGTTTTTCACCCACAAAAAACCCATGCGGTGTTCGCCGTACGCTTCTTCTGCGGCGTTGCGCCCGATCTGGCGGATCACTTCGCCCGCCGTACCTTCGCGGTCAAAATCTTCGTTGAACCGGTCGATCAGCTGCCGGACGGTAACGTCTTTCCCGTCTTCCTGAGTTACGACCTTGTCCGGGTTGCCGTAAATGGTTTCCGTTTTATAAGTGTAATCGGTGGAAATTCCCACCGTTCCCGCATTCCAGTCGATGCCCGCAATTTCGCTTTCCGAAAGTTTTTGCGCCGATTCGAACGTCTTTGTAACGCTCACCCGCAAAAGCGCGTCTGTATCGTCGTACGTTTCTACGATCTGGTACAGCCAGTTCGCGCCGTCGATAGAAGGTTCGCGCTCGGTCACCTTCGAAACGGAGGAAGGAACGCGTTCTTCCGCCTTGTATCCTTCGGGCGCGTATTCCAGAATCGCCGCATTGTATTCCGCCGTCATCTGCCTGTACAGGTCGACGTTCGTGAACTGCGAATAGGTGGAAAAAGCACTCAAAACGACCATAAAGATGACGAGCGTCACGATCATGGGCAGGCATGCCCCGAACATGGAATAGCCGTTCTTTTTATACAGCTCCATCATCTTCTGGTTGTAGGCGCTCTGATCGTTCTGGTACTGCTTCTGCAATTTTTCCAACTGCGGGCGCATCTTCTCCATTTTCAGGTTGTTCTTGCGCATCTTCGCCTTGGAATAAATGTCCAGCGGCAGGGTAATGAGCTTCAGCACCAGCGTAAACAGGATAATACCGACGCCGACGCTGCTTACCAGCCCAACGACCCATTGTATAGCCTGTCCCAGCCAGTTCAGCGTATTGCCGAAGTCACCAGGAAACAGGGTGATTGCACTGTCCAATAAATTCAACATTCTTTGATCCCAAAAATTCGTTATTCCGCCTTATTCCCGCGGCGGTTCACAGCAGCCACCGCACTTTGAAATAATTTTCCGGCACGGGGTCATATCCCCCCTTGGAAAAAGGGTTGCATCGCAAAAGCCGCCAGCACCCGAGCAAAATCCCCACGATTACGCCGTGGTTGTTGATCGCCTCCAGCATATACTGCGAACAGGTAGGGCGGTACAGGCACGTTCCTTTGGAAAAATATTTCTGGTAAAACACGATCAGGTGCATCAGAAACATTTTTATATACGGCCGGAACACCGTTCTGCGCAGGTACCGGTACGCGGCGCGCACCTGCTGCCCCGTCATCGCAGCATTCCTTCCCGCCGGAAAGCGGAAAGCAGGCTCTTTTCAAAGCCCGCCAGGGTATAGGTTTCCGCCTGCTTGGGTATGAGAATAAAAGCATAACTGCCCTTCAGTTCGGGGCAGACTTTGCGGAACGCCTCGCGCAGCAGCCGCTTGATGCGGTTGCGCTTCACGCTTTTGCCGTGTTTTTTGCTCACGGCAACGCCCATCGCCGTCCTTTTTGCCGGCATACAGAGTACAATTAAAGCAGGGGAAAAAAGTTTTTTTCCCCTTGAAAACAATCTCTTAAAATCGTTGTTTTTCTTTAACCTGGCGTACAGCACCGCGCAGCCTCGTCGTCCGCATTACGCGGTCAGCTTCTTTCTGCCCTTGTCCCTTCTTCTCTTGAGCGTCTTGCGCCCGCCCTGCGTCTTCATGCGCTTGCGGAAACCGTGTACTTTGCTCCTCTGCCTCTTTTTCGGCTGATACGTTCTTTTCATTGAGGTATACTCTCCTATTCTGAATTATTTTCTCGAACAATTATACATAAAAAATTGCGCGGCTGTCAACCGTTTTTAGCCTGTTGTACGCACGGGAAGGATCAAATACAGATAAGAATCCCCCTCCGCGGGCGTTACAACGCAGGGCGAAACCGCGCCGTTGAAACCGATGCGCACCTGCTCGTCGGCAATCACATTCAGGCATTCGCTCACATATTTGCAGTTGAGAGCGATCTTTACGTCCTTCCCGTCCAGGTTCACTTTCAGGCTCTCGTCCACGCGCCCGATCGCCGTCAGGGCGGTGATGTTCATGCCGTCCTCGCGGATGTCGAAGGTGACGACGCTGTTTTTATCCGTCCTCGCCATAACCGCCGCGCGCTCCACGCTCTCGTCGAGCGCCGCCTTGTCCGCCACGATCTCGCTGGTAAACTCGCGCGGCACAATGTTTTTCACGTTTACGAACTCTCCCTCGTACAGCCTGCCCGTCAGAACGGTGTCGTCCACGCTCACCATCAGAAGATTTTTCTGCACATACAGGGCAATCGGCTCTTCGTCCGCTCCCAGCATGCGCCCGATCTCGTTGAGCGTCCTGCCCGGGCAGATGATGCGTATGCTGCCGCTCACCGAAAGTATGTTTTTGCGGCAAACCGCCATGCGGTACCCGTCGAGGGCGGTAAAGGAGATGCGCCCGTCCTCCTCCGTCTGCACCAGGCACCCCTTCAGAACGGGGCGCGAATCGTCCTGCGCACAACAGAAGGTCGTTTTCGCGATCAGCTCTTTCAGGTCTTTGGAAAGCAGTTCCACCCTGCTCTCGTTCACCGCCATGTCGATGGAGGGAAAATCCTCGGCGTTGAGCATCTGCAGGCTGCTCTCCGAATCGCCGTAATTGATATTCAGCTTGTCCCCCTCGGTAGCGAGGGTCACCTGGCAGTTCTCCAGCCTCTTGATAAAGTCGCCGAAATACTTGCCGGGAACGCAGATGGCTCCCTCTTCGAGTACCTCCGCGCGCATTTTCTTTTCAATGGCGATCTCTCCGTCCGTCGCCAGAAGTTCCACCGTATCGTTTACCGCCGAAATTTTGATGCACTCCAAAATAGGGTTCGTCGTCTTGGTGCTGCACGCTTTGACGACCTTCATGACCGCGTCAGACAGTTCGATCCCTTCGCAGATGATCTTCATGCTCTTTTTCCTCCCGGGATAACTTACTTCGTAAGTATCTATAATAATTATTTTTTTATTTGATAGGATATATAGTAGTAATAAGGTGCGTGCAAATGTGGATAAAGTTCCTCACCCGCCGCAGATATGCTATTATTATATAGAAAACGCGGCAAAAAAGCAAGCTAATCGCGCGGAAAAGGGTGTGGATAAGTGTGTAAATTTTTGTGGAAAAGAAGGGGAATAAAAAGTGGAAATGTTTACGCTTTTATTCCGCTGCGGAAGGGAAAAATATCCGGGAAGGACTTTGCAGTGGGAGAAAAAGTGAAAAAATCCACAAATAAACAGCAGTTATCCACACTTATAAACACAACGCACAAAAAAACCGAAACAAAAATATATTGAATAACTGTGGATTTTTACAGCGGCATATGCTATAATACGGACATGACGGACTATCTTGCGGGAATCCGCGGGGGCGAAACGGGAGAAAAATTTTCCGCGTTTTACGCCCTGCTTTCCGAATACAACCAAAAAGTCAACCTGACCCGCATCACGGGGCGGGAAGAATGCGATATTAAACATTTTTTCGACAGCCTTGCGGGAGAAAAATATTTTCCGCAGGGTGCGGAATGCCTGGAAGTGGGGTCGGGCGGGGGATTTCCGTCCGTTCCTCTGATGATCTGGCGGCACGATCTTTCGTTCGTACTCGTCGAATCGGTCGGAAAAAAGTGCGCGTTTCTGGAGCGGGCGGTTTCCGAGCTGGGGCTGAACGCGCGCGTCGTCAACGGCCGCGCCGAGGAGCTGGCGCGCCTGCCGGGATACCGCGAAAAATTCAATGTCTGCTGCGCGCGCGCGGTAGCGCGGCTGAATACCCTTGCCGAATACTGCGTTCCGTTCGTAAAGCCGGGCGGCGTTTTTATCGCCTACAAGGGGAATGCTGCGGAGGAGATCGAAGAATCCGCGAACGCCTTCCGCATTCTGGGCGCGCGGCTTGAGCGCGCCGAACAGTTCGAACTGCCGGAAGGGGCGGGCGAGCGCACGGTCGTCGTCGCCGAAAAGACAGCTCCCACGCCCGCGGCATACCCCCGCGGCAGGGGCAGGGAAAGGAGTAAGCCGCTATGAGCGCCTGCGCCCTTACGGGACACCGCGTCCTCGGCAAAGGTTTTTCCCGCGAACGCCTCGAACAGTGCCTGCGCGCCCTCATCGCGGAGGGGGCGGATACCTTTTATTGCGGCATGGCGCTGGGGTTTGATCTGTATTGCTGCGAGCTTCTTTTGCGGCTGCGGGAGGAATTTCCCGTCAGAATCGTCGCGTGCGTACCCTGCGCCGACCAGGCTGCCCGCTATTCGCCCCGCGCGAAGGAGAAGTACGAGGCTCTGCTTTCCGCCTGCGACGAAAAGATCGTTCTGCACGAAAAGTACGAAAACGGGTGCATGTTCGAGCGCAACCGCTGCATGGTCGACCGCTGCGACGTTCTTCTCGCGTATCTGGAAACCGAGCGGGGCGGCACATTTTATACCGTCAATTACGCAAAAAAACGGGGAAAACGCATCGTTTTCCTGTAAAAAACGGCGCTGGGCGCGCCGTTGCGGGCGGCGTTGCCGCCTGAATTTCCGAAAAGGAGGAAAGTGCTTATGGAATGGTTCAAAGATTTCGGCGGGCTGGAATGGGCGTATTTCGTCATTGCCTGCCTGGGTACGCTGCTGCTTGTCGTGCAGGTGATTTTAATGCTTGTCGGCGCGGGTGACGGCGGGCCGGATTTCGATACGGATACCGACGGCGACGGCGCCTTCGATTCGCATACCGATACGGGTCTGTCCCTCTTTTCCGTAAAGGGACTTACGGCATTTTTCGCCATCGGCGGCTGGACGGGGCTTGTCATGCTCACATCGCTGGTCAGTCCGGCGATCTCCATTCCCGTGTCCGTCGTTGCGGGTCTTGCGGCGTATTTCATCGTCTGGTTCGCCATCCGCATGATGGTGCGTTTGCAGGAAGACGGTACAACGAATTACGGCACGGCGGTCGGAAAAACCGCAACCGTATACGTTTCCGTGCCTCCCGCGAGGGAAGGAAGGGGAAAAGTGACTCTCGTTTTGCAGGGTCGCTACACCGAGGCGGACGCCGTCACCGACGACAAGGAGCGCATCCCCGTGGACGCGCAGGTCACGGTCTTGCAGTCGCAGGGAGACGTGTTCGTCGTCTCCCGCAAAGAGGAAAAAAGCGAATAAATAAAAAATTCGCTGTAATTTTTGTTTTGCGAATAAGGTTTTATATTTATAATAATCAAAGCGCGCGTTCCAAAATCGCATTTTTGGAAAAGCGCCCCCAAATTGCCGCATACCTGCGGCTTTCGCAGGAAAGGTGAAGCCGCGGCATTTTAATAATATGCGTGCTCTCAAATATGCCGCGGCGAGGAAAACTCCGATTGCCCCGAGCATGGCGAGGGCAATGGGGTTTTCCTTAAACTCACGAAAATTTGTTTTATCAGCTTAAAACAAATTTTGTGAATAGAAATTCTGACAAGGAGAGAATAGTATGCAACCCTGGATCATCGTACTGATTGTTGTGGCGGTACTCGTGCTGTTTATGCTGTTTTTAATGGTCGCCACCCGCTACAAAAAATGCCCGCCCGATAAAATCATGGTCATTTACGGTAAAGTCGGGGCGGACAGGGAAGGCAACGCCCGCAGCGCCAAGTGCATTCACGGCGGCGCGGCGTTCATCTGGCCGCTCGTGCAGGCGTTTACCTACCTCGATCTGACGCCGCTGTCCATCTCGGTGGACTTGAAAAGCGCCCTCTCGCGGCAGAACATCCGCATCGACGTTCCTTCCATTTTCACGGTCGGCATTTCCACCGAACCCACCGTCATGGAAAACGCGGCGGAACGCTTGCGCAACCTCAAAATGAACGAGATTCAGGAACTCGCCAAGGACATCATCTTCGGTCAGCTGCGCCTGGTCATCGCCACCATGAACATCGAGGAGATCAACACCGACCGCGATAAATTTCTGGAAGCGATCTCCCGCAACGTCGAGGGAGAACTCAAAAAGATCGGTCTCCGTCTCATCAACGTCAACGTGACGGACATCTCCGACGAGTCCGGTTACATCATCGCTTTGGGTCAGGAAGCGGCGGCGAAAGCCATCAACGACGCGAAGATTTCCGTCGCCGAAGCGAACAAGATCGGTTCCATCGGCGAAGCGAATGCCAAAATGGAGGAGCGCGTGCGCGTGGCGCAGGCAGACAGCGAGGCGATCAAGGGCGAAAACCTCGCCAAGGCGGAGATCGCCAAGGCGCAGGCGGAACTGCGCGAAAAGGAGGCGGAGGCGCTCAAACTCGCCGTTACCGCCGAAAAGGTACAGGCGGCAAAGGCGCTCGAAGAGAGCTACCAGGCGGAAAAGATCGCCGAACAATCGCGTGCGGAGAAGGAAAAAGCCTCGCAGGAAGCGGACATCATCGTCAAGCAGGAGATCGAAAAGCGCCGCAAGGAAATCGAGGCGGACGCGGAAGCGGAGCAGATGCGCCGCACCGCCAAGGGCGAAGCGGACGCGATTTTCGCCAAAATGGAGGCGGAAGCGCGCGGCTTGCGCGAAAAGCTTTCCAAACAGGCGGAAGGTCTGGATGCCATCGTCAAGGCAGCGGGCGGCGAAGCGAACGACGCGGTTCGCCTGATCATCGCCGACAAGATCGAGCAGATCGTCGCCGAGCAGGTCGAGGCGATCAAGAACGTCAAGATCGACAAGGTAACCGTCTGGGACGGCGGCGAAGGCAAGGACGGCAAGACGGCTACGGCGGGTTTTCTGAGCGGACTTTTGAAGAGCCTGCCGCCCCTCGAAGAAATGTACAACATGGCGGGTCTGTCGCTGCCCAAAATCGTAGCTCCGCAGAAGGAAGGGGAGAAAAATGCGGAAACGGCGGCGGGAAAACAGGCACCCGCTCCCAAAAAAGCACCCGATAAAAAGTAAAATAATTGTCAGCGGCGGGGATTTTTAGCAAAAAACCCCCGCCCTTTTTCCGCCCCCCCCCCAAAAACGGCGGGGGAAAATTTTTCCAAAAACCCCCCCCAAAATACCCCCCCCAAAAAAAACAAAAAAAAATGGAAAAGCCAAAAAAATTACCTTTACAAACAGCGGGGTT
>NXNN01000020.1_pt1 | contig 34560 bp, 30 predicted proteins | sample 2041041 | NCBI WGS metagenome assembly NXNN01 (sample SAMN07660617, study PRJNA407663) | chicken gut metagenome | isolation source: caecum content treated with Lincosamide | host: Gallus gallus domesticus | place: Czech Republic: Brno | collected 2016 | reverse complement strand
GTTCCCCACCGCCGCCGCACACCCGCCGCGCACCCCGCCGAAGCGGCGGCAAATTTTTTACGCCCATCCCATACCAAGCAGTTGCACCGCGCCCGCTCTTTTGCTATAATTAGTATGATTTTAGACTATTTATGGGAGAAGCGCATGGACGGACGTGAAACAAATGAACTTGTGAACACCTATTGCGGGTTGCGCGACAGGCAAATCGCAATTTACAGCCGCTACTCCAAAAAATTCGGACTGACCGCCAACGAACTGTTCGTTTTGGACATCGTATGGTTTGCGGAGGATGGCTGCACGCAAAAGGAGATCAGCGAACGGCTTTCCGCCAACAAACAGACGGTTGCGGCGATCATCGGCAGATTTGTACAGAAAGGGTTCTTAACTTTGCAGGAGGACGAAGGCGACCGGCGCAACAAGCGCATCCGCCTCACCGAGCAGGGCAAGGAATACGCAAAGGCGATCATTCCGCCCGCAGCCGACGCGGAGAACGCCGCGATGGCAGATCTGGGCATCGCGCAAAGCCGCGAACTGGTGCGGCTCACGGTGCAATTTTCGGAGAATATGGAAAAACGGTTTCGGGAGATTTAAACAATGTACTCGCTTTTGCTCGCTTTGATCTACGTCGCTTTTATCAGTTTGGGACTTCCCGATTCCCTGCTCGGGTCGGGCTGGCCCGCCATACACGCCGATTTGGACGTACCCGTTTCGTATATGGGGATCGTTTCCATGGTGATCTCGGGCGGAACGATCGTATCCAGCCTGTTTTCCGACAGACTGACGCGCAAGCTCGGCGCGCGCATCGTTACCGCCGTCAGCGTATTTCTCACCGCGGCGGCACTGTTCGGGTTTTCCTTCTCCGGCAAATTTTGGATGCTCATCGTTTTTGCCGTGCCGTACGGGCTTGGCGCGGGAGCCGTTGACGCCGCGCTGAACAACTATGTGGCGCTGCACTATAAATCCAAGCACATGAGCTGGCTGCACTGCTTTTGGGGCGTGGGGACGATCGTAAGTCCCTTTATCATGAGCTTTGCACTGACGAACGCGAGCTGGCACGAGGGATACCGCATCGTCGGTTTTATCCAGCTCGGGATCACCCTGCTTCTGTTCGCCACCCTGCCCGTCTGGAAGGTCAACCAAAAGACCGAAACGGCGGCGCAGAAGAGCATCGGACTCACGGGGGCTCTGAAAATCAGGGGCGTACCCTTCCTGCTGCTCGGATTTTTTGCCTACTGCGCGGCGGAAGCCACCGCCATGGGGTGGGCAAGCACCTATTTTGCCGAAGTGAAGGGCATTTCGACGGAGCAGGCGGCACAATTTGCCTCGCTGTTCTATATCGGAATTACCGCCAGCCGGTTCGTGAGCGGGTTCATCACCGATAAACTCGGCGACCGGAAAATGATAATTTTCGGCACCTGCATTCTGACCTGCGGAATCGCAATGCTGTTCATCCCCGTGCCGACCCTCGTTGCCGTTATCGGCTTTGTCGCGATCGGGTTCGGATGCGGGCCGATCTATCCCTGCATCATCCATTCGACGCCCTACAATTTCGGCGCGGAAAATTCGGGCGCGATCATCGGCATACAGATGGCGAGCGCATACGTCGGCTCCACGTTCATACCCCCGCTGTTCGGTCTGCTCGGAAGGCGGCTCGGGTTTGAAATTATGCCCGCCTACCTGCTCGTGTTCGTGATTCTGATGATAACCATGACGGAGCTGACCTTCCGCATCGCAAAAAATCCGAAAAAAGCGGAGGAAAAACAATGATCCTGAACACAGGCGCGCGAACGGATACCGCGCAGTATTATTCCGAATGGCTATTAAAGCGGTTTGCGGAGGGGTTCGTCTACACCCGCAACCCGCTCTTCCCGAACAAGGTGACGCGCTACGAGCTTTCGCCCGACAAGATCGACGCGGTGCTGTTCTGCTCCAAGAACTACGCGCCCATCCTGCCCCGCCTGCACGAGATAACCGACAAATACCGCACCTATTTCCACTACACCATTACCGCCTACGGCAGGGATATCGAGCCGGGCGTACCCGATATCGGGGAGAGCATGGAAACGCTCGCCGCCCTTTCGAAACTCGTCGGAAAACAGAGGGTCGCATGGCGGTACGACCCCGTTCTGCTGACCGATCAATATACGATCGAACGGCACATGGATACCTTTGCGCACATGGCGGAAAAGCTCGCGCCCTACATCGACCGATGCATCTTCAGCTTCGTGGAGATGTATAAAAAGCTGGAAACGAATATGCCCGAATTGGTGCCGATTTCCGAAGCGGACAAAGAGCGCATCGCCGAGGGGTTCGGCAAAATCGCGCAGCGGTACGGAATTTATTTGCAGACGTGCGGGACGGACGGCGATTACAGCCGCTACGGCATACACGCGTCCGGCTGCGCCACCCTGGAGATCCTCGGGCGGGCGAACGGGTGCGAATTCAAGAATTTAAAGCACAAGGGACTGCGCGCAGGATGCCACTGCATCGAGAGCCGCGACATCGGCGCCTACGATACCTGCCCGAACGGATGCCGCTACTGTTATGCAAACAAAAGCCCGCAGAGGGCGCTGGAAAATTATCGGAAACACGACCCGCACTCCCCCATCCTGTTGGGAAAAATTGAGCCGACGGACACGGTCATACAGGGAAACCAGGCGAGCTATCTCCTCTCCGCGGCGCGGCAAAGCTCGCTGTTCGACGGGGAATAATAAGGATACAAGTAAAAAGGCGGTGCTCGCGGGCGCCGCTTTTTAATTGCCGCAGTATAAATCCACCGCGCGCGCGGCATACTGCGGATATGGGACTGATCGTTTTGCGGACGGCTGTCATCTTCATCGCCCTGCTCGCCGTGATGCGGCTGATGGGCAAGCGGCAGATCGGGGAAATGCAGCCGTTCGAACTTGTGATAACGCTGCTCATCGCCGAACTTGCCTGCATTCCGATGGCGGACACCTCCATCCCCCTCCTGTACGGGATCGTTTCTATTCTGACGATATTTTTGCTGCACCAGGTCATGCTGTTCATCGACCTGAAATGGAAGCCGTTCAAGACGATCGTCGGCGGGAAGCCTTCCGTCGTCATCAATAAAAACGGCGTGGATATTTCGCAGCTGAAAAAGAATCACCTCGATTTATCCGACCTCATCGAATCCATGCGCACGGCGGGATACTTTTCTCTCGACGAAGTGGCGTACGCGCTGTACGAGGCGAACGGGCAGTTCACCGCCATGCCGCGCGAAGACGCGCCGAAGGAGAACAAGGTTTCCCTGCCCGTGCTCATCATCGACGACGGAAAGTACTGCGACAAAAACCTGACCCTGACCGGCACGACGCAGAAATTTTTCGACGGCATTTTGCATGAACAAAAAGTTAAAACCGTGCGGCATGTGTATGTGCTGACACTCGACGGAACGGGCAAAATTTACCTGCAATGCAAGGGCGAAAAATTCCGCACTTTCCGCATCAAACTGCCGGAGGGGAGCGCATGGTAAAAACGCTGTTATCCATCTTTATCAGTCTCGCCCTGCTGGTCGGCGCGGCGGTCTTTGAAACTTTTTATGTGGGCACGCAGTTCGACAAATTCGGCGACGCGCTCGAAACCCTGGAGATAAAGGTGCGCGACGAGAGCGCCACCCGCGGCGACGCGGAGGCGGTGCGCGAGCTGTGGGAAACGGAGAAGAAAAACCTGCACTCCGTCATACCGCACAACGACATCTCCTACATCGACTACTGGATGGGCGAGGCGGTCAGCTACATCGAAACAAAAAATTTCGACGACGCACTCTCCAAAATCGAGGTGCTTATCACCATCTGCGAGCAAATTCCGCAGACCTATTCGGTATCCCTCGAAAACATCTTATAGCGAGAACCAAAATCGACTAATTTTGTCGTTTATGTCTGGCATAGTACTATCAAAACAAGCAAAAAGCACGGAATTGCGCAGGGAATACGCGCTTTTTACAGTCATAAAATTTAATCGACATGCGAATGCGACGACAGCAAAAGCGCGCAGATTTCTTCGGATAAGCCGAAGGAATCTGCGCGCTTTTATTTTATAAAATCTTTTTGAGGAACTGCCCGGTATAGCTCGCTTCGCACTGCGCGATCGTTTCGGGCGTGCCCGTGGCGACGATGGTACCGCCGCCGTCGCCCCCTTCCGGGCCGAGGTCGACGATCCAGTCGGCGACCTTGATGACGTCGAGGTTATGTTCGATGACGATGACGGTATTGCCCGCGCTGCGCAGCCGCTGCAATATCTTGATGAGCTTGTCCACGTCGTAACTGTGCAACCCCGTGGTCGGCTCGTCGAGGATGTAACAGGTCTTGCCCGTGGAGCGCTTGGAAAGCTCCGTTGCGAGTTTGACGCGCTGCGCCTCTCCGCCCGAAAGGGTCGTTGCGCTCTGCCCCAGCTTGATGTAGCCGAGCCCCACGTCGTTGATCGTCTTTAACTTATTGTAGATACTCGGCACGGGCTGGAAAAATTCGCACGCCTCCTCGATGGTCATTTCCAGCACCTCGGAAATGTTCTTGCCCTTGTAGCGGACTTCGAGCGTTTCGCGGTTGTAGCGCCTGCCGCCGCACACCTCGCACGGAACGAAGATGTCGGGCAAAAAGTGCATTTCGATTTTGATGATGCCGTCGCCATAGCAGTGCTCGCAGCGGCCGCCCGACACGTTGAAGGAAAACCGCCCCGCCTTGTACCCCCTCTCCTTCGCGTCGGGGGTGGCGGCGAACAATTCGCGGATCATGGTGAATACGCCCGTATAGGTGGCAGGGTTGCTGCGCGGAGTTCTGCCGATCGGCGACTGGTCGATCGCGATGACTTTGTCAAAATATTGCAACCCCTCGCACCCGCCGCACTTGCCGGGGAGCATGTGCGCGCCGTTGAGCGCGTTCGCCATAAAGGGATAGATGATCTCGTTGACGAGCGAACTCTTGCCCGAACCCGAAACGCCCGTTACCGCCGTGATGAGCCCTACGGGGATCTGCACGTCGATGCCCTTCAAGTTGTTCTGACGGCAGTCCTTGACCTCGAACCAGCGGCCGTCCGGCTCGTGCCGCACGGCGGGAACTTCGATCTTCCGCCGCCCCGCGAGGAAGTCGCCCGTGATGGAGTTCGGGGCGTTCATGATGTCCTGCACGCTGCCGCAGGCGACCACTTCTCCGCCGTGAACGCCCGCCTTGGGGCCGATGTCGACGATGTAGTCCGCCGCACGCATGGTGTCCTCGTCGTGCTCGACGACGATGAGGGTGTTGCCCAGATCGCGCAGGTTCAGGAGAGTGTTCAGCAGCTTTTCGTTGTCGCGCTGGTGCAAGCCGATGCTCGGCTCGTCGAGAATGTACAGCACGCCCGTGAGCCCGCTGCCGATCTGCGTGGCGAGGCGAATGCGCTGCGACTCGCCGCCCGAAAGCGTGCCCGCACTGCGCGAAAGGTTCAGATAGGCGAGTCCCACGTTGCGCAGAAAGTTCAGCCGCGCCTTGATCTCCTTCAAGATGACATCCGCGATGAGGTGCTCGGTAGCGGTTAGCTGCAAATTGTCGAAGAAGCCATACAGGTCGGTGACGGACATATCGCACAGTTCGGCAATGTTCTTGCCGCCGACGAAGACGGAAAGAGCCTCCTTTTTCAGCCGCTTGCCGCCGCACGTCGGGCACGGGAGTTCGGTGATATATTTTTCAATTTCCTGCTTGACCCCTTCGCTCTCCGTATTCTGATAGCGGCGGGTGAGAGAATTGACAAACCCCTCCCACGCGACCTGATAGGTGCCGTGAAAATTGTAGGCATCGTATTGCATGGGAATCTTTTCGCCGCCCGAGCCGTACATGAGAATGTCGTACTGCTCCTTGGGCAAGTCTTTGACGGGGATGTCCATATCGATGCCGTAGTGCTTGGCGACCGCTTCCACATACATATTGTTGGTCGCCTTGCTCTCCAAAAACCATCCGCCGACGGAGATAGCTCCCTCGCGCAGAGTCTTGTTTTTGTCGGGGCAGATGAGCGCCTCGTCCACCTTCTGTTTGAAGCCCAGACCGCCGCAGTCGGAGCAGGCGCCGTAGGGCGTATTGAAGGAGAACAGCCGCGGCTCGATCTCCTCGATGCTGATGCCGCAGTCGGGGCAGGCATACTTGACGGAATACAAGTCCTCCTTCCCTTCGCAGTCGATGACGACCAGCCCGTCCGCGAGGCGGAGGGCGTTTTCCAGGCTGTCGGAGAGCCGCTTCTGAATGCCGTCCTTGACGACGAGGCGGTCGACGACGACGCTGATGTTGTGCTTGATATTTTTATCGAGCCTGATCTCCTCCTGCAGGTCGTAGACGATGCCGTCGATCTTGACGCGGCCGTAGCCGCTCTTGCGGTAGGATTCGAGGTTCTTCGTGTATTCCCCTTTTCTGCCCCGCACGACGGGCGCATTGATGAGAATTTTGCTCCCCTCGGGCATCGCCATCACCTTGTCGGCGATCTCGTCCACCGTCTGGCGGCGTATCTCGCGGCCGCACTTCGGGCAGTGCGGGATGCCGACGCGCGCGAACAGGAGGCGCATATAGTCGTAGATCTCCGTGACCGTGCCGACCGTCGAGCGCGGGTTGTGCGAGGTCGTCTTCTGGTCGATGGAGATGGCGGGCGAGAGCCCGTCGATCGACTCGACGTCCGGCTTTTCCATCTGCCCCAAAAACTGCCGCGCGTAGGAGGAAAGGCTCTCCACATAGCGGCGCTGCCCTTCCGCGAAGATGGTATCGAAGGCGAGCGTCGATTTACCGCTGCCCGAAAGCCCCGTGAACACGGTGAGCGTGTTGCGGGGAATGTGTACGTCGATGTTCTTTAAGTTGTTTTCCTTGGCGCCCTTTACAAATATTTCGTCCTTCATGGCTTACCTTTGCTTTCCGTAATTTCCCATTTTCCCCGCCCCTACCGCTTGAGGAGCCTGCGCTTTAAGAGATTGATCGTATCGCGAATTTCGATCGCCTTCTCGAAGTCGAGCTGGTTGGAAGCGACCTTCATCAGCGCTTTCAGCTTTTCGATTTCGTTCGGGATATCCTCGACCTTTATTTTGTCGGCGGGCAGCCGCTGCTGTTTTTTGGTGATGTTCAGCGTGCTCCTGACCTCTTTGACGATCGTCTTGGGCACGATGCCGTGCGCGTCGTTGTACGCCTTCTGCGCCGCGCGGCGGCGGTTGGTCTCGTCGATGGCGCGCTGCATGCTACCCGTGACCGTATCCGCATACATAATGACCCGCCCCTCCGCGTTTCGGGCGGCGCGGCCGATCGTCTGGATCAGCGATGTATCGCTGCGCAGGAACCCTTCCTTGTCCGCGTCGAGGATGGCGACCAGCTTGACCTCGGGCATGTCCAGCCCCTCGCGCAGGAGGTTGATGCCGCACAGCACGTCGAACTCGCCGCCGCGCAACCCGTTCACGATGTCGATGCGCTCCAGGGTGTCGATGTCGCTGTGCATATAGCGCACCTTGATGCCGTTTTCCTTTAAATAGTCGGTGAGGTTTTCCGCCATGCGCTTGGTGAGGGTGGTGATGAGCGTTCTGCCGCCGCTTTCGGTAACTTTTTTGATTTCGCCGAGCAGGTCGTCGATCTGCCCCTTGACGGGGCGAACTTCGATTTCAGGGTCAAGCAGACCCGTCGGGCGGATGATCTGCTCGACCACCTGCCCCGCCTCCTTCAGCTCGTACTCGGCGGGCGTGGCGGAAACGCAGATCATCTGCGGCACGCGCGCGTCGAACTCCTCGAAGGTGAGCGGGCGGTTGTCGTACGCGCTGCGCATGCGGAAACCGTAGTTGACGAGGTTGGTTTTGCGCGACAAATCGCCGTGGTACATGGCGCGGATCTGCGGTATCGTCATGTGGCTCTCGTCGATAAAGACGAGAAAGTTTTTCGGGAAATAGTCGAGGAGGGTGAACGACGGTTCTCCGGGGCTTCTGCCGTCGAAATAGCGGCTGTAATTTTCCACGCCGCTGCAATAGCCGACCTCGCGCATCATCTCGATGTCGTAGCGGGTGCGCTGTTCGAGGCGCTGCGCTTCGAGCAGCTTCCCGTCGTCGCGGAAGGCTTTGACCTCGTCCTCCAAATCGCGCTCGATGGCGGCGAGCGCCGCCTGCATCTTCTGGCTGCCCACCGCGTAGTGGCTGGCGGGGAAGATGCAGGCGTGCTTCAGTTCCGCCGTGATCTTGCCCGTGACGACCTCCTCTTCACTCAGCCTGTCCACCTCGTCGCCGAAGAACTCGACGCGGATGGCGATCTCCGAGTTGCCCGCGGGGAAGATCTCCACGATGTCGCCGCGCACGCGGAAGGAGGAACGGGTGAAATCCATGTCCTTGCGCTCGTATTGCAGCTCGATGAGGCGGCGGATGAGATCGTCGCGGGAGAGCGTATCGCCGGGGCGGATGGAGATGGCGAGGTCGAAGTACTCCTCCGGCGCGCCCAGGCCGTAGATGCAGGACACGGACGCGACGACCAGAACGTCGCTCCGCTCGCCCAGCGAAGCCGTCGCCGAGTTGCGGAGCTTATCGATCTCGTCGTTCATCGACATGTCCTTTTCAATATAGGTATCCGTACTGGGAATGTAGCTTTCGGGCTGGTAATAGTCGTAATAGGAGACGAAATACTCCACGCGGTTGTGCGGGAAGAACTCGCGGAATTCGTTGCAAAGCTGGGCGGCGAGCGTTTTGTTGTGGGCGATGACGAGGGTCGGGCGGTTGACGTTTTTGATGACATTCGCCATCGTGAACGTTTTGCCGCTGCCGGTGACGCCCACGAGTACCTGCGTGCGGATTCCGTCCTCTACCCCTTCGGTCAGTTTTTCGATCGCCTGCGGTTGATCGCCGGTCGGCTGATACGGCGATACGAGTTCAAATTTCTCCATACGATCCCTCGAAACATATTACGAACAAATGTTTATAATATTATAGTAAAAATATGCGGATAAGTCAACGGTTTGCCCGCTGAAAATGCGAGAAAAAAGCAATGCCGCGCAAGACATTGCCCCCTATGAAAAAATCCCCTTCAGGATCAACCCGACGACGAAAGTTATGACGGCGCCCGCCACCGAAAGTCCGATTTTGAAGGCAATGCTGCGCTTCATCTGCAGGCTGGTGCGCTTGTAGGCAAACCCGTTCGCATGGAGAGTGATGACGAACATCCGCTCCCCTTTTCTGTCCGACTCGATGAGGTCGAAATAGTCGTCCAGTTCGAGCGAGCGGAGGATCGCCTCCACCTTTTCGGGCGTATATTTGCGGTCGGGCAGGATGCTGACGAGTTCCAGAGAGCTTACGAGGCAGCTCTCTTTTCCGTCGCACATCTCGTACACCGCGCGCATCACTTCATTTTCCTGTCTGTTCAGCATTTATCCGCTCCGTTCAATGCAGCAATAGGAACAACAGCGCGGCGAGCGAACCGCCCGCAAACGCGCCGAAAAACGCGCCGAAAAACGCGGGCAGCCAGCGAAGTTTCCCCCGCTTTTCCGCGCGCGCCCTGCCCGCCTCCGCGCTCTCTTCGTACGTTCTGCCCTTGGGAAGGGAGCAGACGCAGCATGTGCCGCGGTCAAAATAACGTATATCGATATATCCGCGCTCGGAAAGATAGCGGAGCGCGTTTTCCACGCCCGCGGCGTCCGTTTTCAATTTCGGCGGGAGAGATTCGATCAGCTCCGCCGTTTCCATTACCTTGTATGCCCCGCCCGACGCGGCGTTTACCGTGCCGAGGACGGCGGCGGTCAGTTTGTCAAGCATAGTACCGCTCCGCCCGAAAAGGCGCATGCCCTTCCGCTTCTTTGGCAATTATTATACCATTATCTTACCGAATTTGCAAATATTCATACAATTTTGCAGAGAATTTCCGAAATATACTTTATTCCGCGCAAAATATGTGCTATAATATCGAATAAGAATCTTTTCAGGAGAGCGCTCCACGAAACAGAGCAACGAAAGAACGATGGATCTTTTGAACCGCTTTACGAACGCGACAAAATTTCGCGATTACGACGACTTTTACAACAATTTCAAGCTGACCGTGCCGAGCGATTTCAATTTCGCCTATGACGTGGTGGACGAATATGCGCGCCTGGAACCGAACAAGCGCGCGCTCGTGTGGTGCGACGATTTGGGCGGCGAAGAAATTTTCACCTTCGGCGACATCAAACGGCTCTCCGACAAGACTGCGAACTTTTTTCTTTCGATCGGCATCGGCAAGGGCGACCGCGTTCTCGTCATTCTGCAGCGCCGTTACGAATACTGGACGGTGCTGATGGCACTCTCAAAAATCGGAGCCATCGCCATCCCCGCCACGCACATGCTGATGGAAAAAGACCTCGTTTACCGCATGGATATGGCGGGCGTAAAAGCAGTGCTTTCCGTCAACGAGGACGAACTTTGCGAGAACATCCGCCGCGCGGCAAAAAAGGTACCCTCCGTTCAGCACATCGTCACGATCGGCGGGCGGGAAGGCTTCCTCAATTTTACCGCGGAAACGGAAAAGCAAAGCGAAACGCTCGACGTCCCCTATAAAGCGGAGCGGAGCGAAAAGGACATTCTGCTCCTCTATTTTACGTCGGGTACGACGGGAATGCCGAAGATGGTGTGCCTTTCTCAAAGGTATACCCTCGGGCATATCGTGACGGCAAAATTCTGGCATCGCTGCGAAGACGGCGGGCTGCACTTCACCCTCGCGGAAACGGGTTGGGCGAAAGCGAGTTGGGGGAAATTGTTCGGGCAGTGGCTGTGCGGTTCGGCGATCTTCGTGTACGATTTTCACGGAAAGTTCGAACCGGGCGATCTGTTGGAGCATGTACAGAAATACAGGATAACGACCTTCTGCGCCCCGCCGACCGTGTACCGCTTCATGATCAAAACAGATTTAAGCAAATACGACCTTTCGAGCGTGAAATATATGATGACGGCGGGCGAGGCGCTCAACCCCGAGATCTACCGCCAGATCGCGCTCAAAACGGGGCATAAGATTTACGAGGGGTTCGGGCAGACGGAAACGACCGTCGTCTGCGCTACCTTCGCCGACTATATGGACATACGCCCCGGCTCGATGGGCAAACCCTCTCCCCTGTATTATGTACAGCTGCTCAACGACGAGGACATGCCTGTGGAAGAGGGGCAAACGGGCGAAATATGTATCCGCCTGCGCGAGCCGCAGGACGGGTTGTTCGACGGATATTACAACGACCCTGCGCTGACGGCGACGGTCATGCACGACGGGTATTATCACCTCGGCGACCTCGCCTACCGCGACAGCGACGGCTATTATTGGTTCGTGGGCAGGAAGGACGACATCATCAAGAGTTCCGGCTACCGCATCGGGCCCTTTGAGGTAGAAAGCGCACTGATGGAACACCCCGCCGTACTCGAATGCGCGATCACGGGCGTTCCCGACACCGAAGGCGTACGAGGTCAGCTCGTGAAAGCGACAATCGTCCTCGCAAAGGGATTTGAGGCAAGCGACGCACTCGTCAAAGAACTGCAGAACCATGTAAAAAAGACGACCGCGCCCTACAAATACCCGCGCGTGATCGAATTCGTCGAAGAACTGCCCAAGACCATCAGCGGAAAAATCCGACGGGTCGAGATACGCGAAACGGATAATAAACTCTGAAAAAGACAGCCACCATCCCCTCGTTCCGCGCGGGGATTTTTTTTCTGTACAAAAAAGGAGGAAACTTTTTCGGTTTCCTCCCGCTTTTTATGCCGTTTTACTCTTGATCCGCGGGGATGCCCTCTTTTTCATCCCCCGCATCGCCGGAATCCGTCTGCCCTTCCGCAGTCGCAGGCTGTTCCGGAGCCGCAGGCTGTTCCGGAGCCGCAGGCTGTTCCGCAATCGCGGGCTGTTCCGCTGCCGCGGGCTGTTCCGGAGCCGCAGGCTGATACGCCGCATACGGTGCAGACCGGGGGATATTATAATTATATCCCTGCCCGTACCCGGCGGGCGAAGCCGGAGCCGCGGGTTTTCCCTCCGCCAGGATTTTGCCGATCGGGCCGCTGACGATCCAGACAGCCAGCGTGCAGAGGAGAAGCAAACCCGATGCGATGAACGCCGCCGGAACGATCAGCAATTCGCTTGCATACGCTTCCGTGACGATATACACCGCTATGTAGGAAATGATCAGTTCAGCCGCCGCAATCGCCGTTATAACAATATCGGACACTTTTCCGCGCTCGCCTTTTTTCAGGCGGGAAAGCGACATAAAGAACACGAGCGACGAGAACACGAGCGACGACAGGTAAATCAAGCCGTAGGTCACGAAATTCGTTACCGTGATCAGGCTGCCCTCCCCTTCGACGAGGGAAGTGCCGTCGAAAGCATGCAGCCCGAATACCGAACCGACTTTATCGACCAATCCCCCGAACTCAAACGATGCGCCGAACAGGATACACAGCGCGGAGAAAGACAGCACCGTTGCCAGACCGCCCGCGGAAACAGATATGATTTTTTCCGCAGTCATGCCGCGCATTGTGAATATCTTCCCTGCCATGTACAGCAGAAGCATGACCGACGCGAACACGAAACAGAATATACCCGTGCCGCCGACCGACGTTGCCGTAAATTGGGCGATCAGGAACAGGAACACAAACCCCGCCAGATACATGGTGAAGAACTTACTGCCCGAGAATTTTTTGGAACTGGCGAACATTCCGATCGCCGTCGTAATCAGCGCAACGAGCGAAACGACCTGCAAATAAATCACGCCCACGGGATAACCCGCCATGATCGCCGTGCGGGCGATCGAATCGTTTGCCTGCTTGGCAGCATTTTCAAACAGCGTTGTTCCTTCCGCCTGACTTGAATTGAGGAAAGCCTGCTCCGCTTCCAGCCGATCCAGTTTGATCAGGTTGATGCCGCCGACCGATCTCGCGGCGTCGCGGACGATGCGTTCTATCAGATCCACGAGCTGTTCGGCGGCGCGGCTGTTGCCTGCCTCGACCTGTGCAGAGAGCCGCGTTATCTCCGATTCGTATTTTTTGACCACGTCCGTCACACGCGCCGTAAGCGCATCGACAATCGCCTGCTCCTCTTCCGCATTGCCGCCCAAAGGAACGGTGAGCGCGCCGAATACGTTGAATATATTCTGGTCGAACGACACTGTGGACATCATGCCCTGCAAATCCGCCGTACCGCTCGATATATCGAGGGTTACTTTCGACTGCACCTGCTCCATCGGCATAAATCCGATATTGATGAAGAAACCGCAGATAAATACGATCAGACAAGTCAGCAAGGTTATGCCGCGTATAATAAACCGCTCCGTAATGGAACGCATTTTTTCGAGCGTGACTCCCTTTTCCCTTACCGCCGCCGGACGCTGCGCCTGCGGCGCCGTCGGCTGCTGCACCGGCGGTGCGACAGGTTGCTGCGTTTGCGCGGCAGCAGGCTGTGCTACAGGTTTTCCGCACTTGGCACAGAAGCGCGCGCCTTCGCGCAATTCCGCACCGCAATAGATACAAAACTCTTTCATCTCTCTCCTCCCTCCATGAATCTTGCTGAAAGCGTTTTTTTCACAATGGCAGCGCCGCGCGGAATTTCTGCCCGCGCAACGTATCGCCGATGTCACATACTCCCACACAAAACAGCGACTACGCTGTCCGTAAATCAATTATAATACGGGTGGAACCTCCTTTTCAATATAATATTGTACATTGAAACTATTATTTTGAGACTTGCTTCCGCGGCGGAAAACGCCGGGGTTTTCCTGCCGGAGAAAGCTCAGTAGCCGATCCGTACCGTTTCCAAAATATCGTCGTTGCCGACAGTCCGCCCTCCGCCGAGGATGACCGCCATCTGCGGCTCGTCGGCAAGCGTTACATCCATCTGAAGGGCGCGGGACATATAATCGTCCAACCCGATCAGTTTTCCGCCGCCGCCCGAAAGGAAGATGCCCCCGCGCCAGACGGACGCGGATACTTCCGCGGGAAGTTTTGCCAGAACCATGCTCGTATATTCTATGACCTTATCGGCAAAGACTTTCACGCACTCGTAAATATCCGGCGAAGAAACCGCCACCGAGCGCGGGCGACCGGTGGATATATCCCGCCCGTTGACCACGAAGCGCTCATTATCCGACGTATATAGGCTGCCCACCGTCATTTTCAGTTTTTCGCTCGTTTGCAGACCGATCTTCAGGTTGAATTTTTCGGCGATGCAGTCGATGATTCCGCTGTCGATATTGCCGCCGCCAATATTCAGTCCGATGCCAGCGATGATCCCGTCCAACGAAAATGCCGCGATATTCGTATTGCCGCCGCCGATGTCGACGACGAACACAGGATTTGTTTCGGACAGCATCATATTTTGCCCCAGAGCCGAGAGAAACGGCACTTCGACGAAATGCACCGTTCCGATATGGCACGCCTCGCCCAGGCGGTAATACTTTTCCAGAAGCGCGTCCTGCGCGCCGCAGGGAACGGCAAACACTGCCTCCGCCCGCCGCGCGAGTTTGGGCGTTACGCCGACTTTATTCAAAAAATAGCCGAGCATGACCGCCGCCATGCCTTCGTCAACAATATCCGCTTCGAATACGGGGAACACGATGGTCGTATATTCCGCCGTTTTGCCGATCAGAAGTTTTGCCTCCTCCCCGATCGCCTTTATGTTGGCGGTACCCGAGGCGACCGCCACGCACGACGGTTCCGCCAGCACGACGCCGCTGCCGATCCTGAATATTTTCGTTACGGATGAACCTAAATCGATCGCTAACTTAATCATTGTACAATACCGAGTTTTTTCAGTTCCGCGCCGATCGCCTCTTCGGGAAGACCGACGATGTTCGTATAACTGCCGCGATACGCCTTTACCAGCCGCGCATCGTCCTGAATGCCGTAACTGCCCGCCTTGTCCATCGGCGAACCGCCCGCAACATATTCTTCAATAAACGCTTCGGAAAGCTCGTTGAATTCCACTTCCGTTTCGCAGGCGCCCTCCGCTCTGCCGCCGCCGCACAAAATGCAGTACCCCGTGAATACGGAATGCGTGTTGCCCGAAAGCATGCGGAGAGTCCGCTTCGCGTCCTCCGCGTCCTTCGGTTTGCCGAGAACTTTGCCGCGGAAATACACGATCGTATCCGCGCCCAGCACCGCCGCACCGGGAAAGCGGGAAAAAACCTCCTCCGCCTTCTGCCGCGCGAGGGACAGCACGATCTCCCGCGGTGAGAGAGAGAAGTCCGCCCGCTCGTCGCAGGCGGACGGAACAGCCTCGAAAGCCGCGCCCAACCCGCGCAGAATTTCCCTGCGGCGGGGCGATGCGCTCGCCAGAATCAATTTCATATACGATACCGTTTACAGCGCAATCGAATACAGCCGCAAACGAATTTGCGGCTGAAATTTCGTATTTTTACAGGATTTCCAGGTTCTTGCGGAAGGATTTGCGGAACTCCGCGTTTGCCGTGAGCGCGTCGCGGATCTCCAGAGAAGCGTCCCCTTCCACTTCCGTCTTCATAATGACGGAGTCGCCGAGCACATCGCAGTTGATGCCCTTGACTGTACCCGAGCAGCTGCGGTCGAGACTCTCCGCAATGCGGAGCATGACGCCCAGCTTGCGCACCGCGTCGAGATCTTCCTCCAGAACGATGTCTTTGTATTTGACCCAATCTGCCGCCGAAATGTCCTCCTTCTTGTGGCAGCCGGCGACGAACGCCGCAAGCACGATCTCGCGATGCGTGATGCCGTACAGCGTCGAATTGAGGATCATATAACAGCTGTGCTTCTGATGATTGTAGAATTTGATGCGGTTGCCGCAGTCGTGCAGCGTCGCCGCGACTTTCAGAATTTTCAGGTACTGGCGCGGGAACTTATGCAGGACGCGGAGCTGTTTGAACAGCTGCACCGACAGGTTGACCACCTGCTCGACGTGCTTTTCGTTGCATTCGTAATATTTGACGAGGGTGTTCAGGCTGTAGCCGAGGATATCCGAGATCGGCTTTTCCAGCGTGATCGGCATCGCCTGGTTGAACATGATGCCCTCGCGCAGCCCCGAACCGCCGATCGTGAACTGCGAAAAATTCATATATTTCGTGAAAGACTTTACGACGGCGAGCGCCGCAGGGAGAATATCTGCACGACCGGCGGAAAGCCCCTTGATCTTCTTCTTTTTGTCGAGGTCGAGAACTTTGATGGTGTTGTAAATGCTTTCGAAATCTTCCACGGGAAGCACATAATTATGCACCGTATCCAACGGATACTTGCGCACGAGCTTGCTGATCTTGAAGATATTGCGGAAGGAACCGCCCACGCCGATCATCTGCACGTCCGGGTCGACTTCCTTGAGCCACTCGATGCCCGAAAGCTGTTCGGTGAAGAACTCCTCCACCTTTTCCGCCTGCTCCTGCGGGGAAAGCCCGTCGTCCTTGAACAAATCGGTCAGCGTTACCGCGCCGAACGGGAGCGTTACGAAATTGAGCATATTGCGGCGGTTGTAATATACGATCTTCGTGCTGCCGCCGCCGATCTCCAGAATGATGCCCTTGGGAATATCCATGGAGTTGATTACGCCGCGGTAGACGAGCGTCGCCTCCTCCTCTTCGCCCAAAACGCGCACCTTGATGCCGCAGGTCGCCTGGATCTCGTCCAAGAAGCTGCGCTGGTTCTTCGCGCGGCGGACTGCCGCAGTCGCGACGGCGATGATGCGGTCTACCTTGCTCGCGTCGGCGAGCTTTTTGAACATTTTTAACGTGCGGATGGTTTCCGCTACCCGCTGCGGCTTTAAAAACCCATCCCTTTCCATGTCCTGCCCCAGGCGGACGCTCTCCTTCAGTTCGTCGACAACCATAAAATGGCCCTCGCCGAACAGTTCGACGATGACCAGCCTTGCCGAATTGGATCCTAAATCGATGATGCCTAATTTTTCCACATTGCCACCTCTGCTGTCAAGATAATAACTCGTTCTTCGATTCTCTCAATAGACCCTTTTTACTCTATTATAAAATCGGAACTAAAACTAAACCGAATCTATTATACCATTGAAGTCGGTTTTTGTACATACTTTTTTCAAAAAATTGTGCAAAATTTTTCAAAATTTAACAAAAAAAACTCAAATTGTCGGTTCAGAACATTGTTTTTGATAATTATTAACTTTTTTTATAAATTTATACACAAAAGTGCAATTTTCGTTCCTTTTCGCCCGCCCCGCAGCGAGAAAAAAGGGTTGTGCAAATTGCACAACCCGCTGCCGCAGTACCCGTCCGCGCCGCACCGCAGCGAAATGTTCCGACGCAAAAAACTTTTAATTTTCCGAGAACAGCAATTTTGTCAGTTCCTCGTAATTTTTTACGATGCAAAGCGCGCCCGCTTTTTGATATTCTCCTTCTTCGGCAAAACCCGTGTCGAGCGCAATGCACGGTATGCCGCACGTCTTCGCGCCCAAGATATCGTACTTGCGGTCCCCGATCATCACGCAGCTTTCCCCGTCCGGAAAACCGATCTCGGAAAGCGCTTCGCTCAAAATTTCCGCCTTTTCGGCATGCGCGTCAGACTCCGCGCCGCAGATCGCGGAAAAATATTTTACAAAGCCGTACCGCTCCAAAATCTGCCGCGCAAAATGAAGGGGTTTGCACGTGGCGATCGCGAGCGTGCATCCCGCCGCGCGCAGCGTTTGCAGGCACTTTTCCGCCCCCTCGATCGGCTTGCATTCGAACACGCCCTTTTCCGTATAATAGGCGCGGTAAACTTCCTTTACCGCGCGGGCCTGTTCCTCCGTCATCCCGCAAAACTGCATAAATGCGGGAATGAGCGGCGGGCCGATATATTTATGCAATTCCTTGTCGCTCCCCGCGGGAAAACCGTACCGTTCCAGCGCGAGGCGGACGCCGTGCACGATCCCGTCGCCCGTGTCGAACAGCGTGCCGTCGAAATCAAAAATTATTCGTTTCCAACGCATTACTCAATGCTCCTTTATACATTTGCGCGGGCACTTTTCAACGCATTTCAGGCAGCCGATGCACTTGGAATAATCGATTTTCGGCAGCCCGTCCTGCATCTCAATGGCGCCGGCGGGGCAGTTTTTCGCGCAGATGCCGCAGCCGATGCAGCCGCGCTTGCACAGTTCCATGACGTCTTTGCCCTTGCCGTGATTGGAACAGGCGATATATACCTTCGCATTCTTCGGGATGCGGCCGATGATGTGCTTGGGGCAGTCGGAGATGCAGACGCCGCAGGAGATACACTTTTCCTTGTCGACGACCGCATAGCCGCCGTCCTCCACCGAAATGGCGTGGTGCGGGCAGACGTCGACACACGTCTTTTTGCCGATGCACCCGACGGGGCAAGCCTTGACGCCGCCCGCGATGAGCTCGCAGGAGGCGCAGTTGCCGTAGCCCTGATAGTCGTACTTGTCGTAGCAGGCGTTGCCGCCGTTGCAGTGGACGACAGCGACCGTCTCTTCGCCGATTTCGCCGCCACCCAGAATTTTGGCGATCTGCTCCTTGTTCGCCGCGGGCGTCGCGCGGCAGTCGGAGAGTCTGACTTCCCCTTTTACGAGCGCTTCCGCGAACTGCGCGCAGCCCGCCTTTCCGCAGCCGCCGCAATTGGAGTTGGCGAGCAGTTTTTCCACCTGCTCGATGCGTTCGTCCTTGCGCACCGCTAAAAAATGGGAACACACGACGAGGATCGCGCCGAACACGAGCGCGATGGCGAGCATGATGCCGCCCGCGATCAATACCTGAATAAATTCTTCCATACGCTGCCCCCGTTATGCCAAAATGCCGGAAAATCCCGCAAACGCCATCGCCATGATCGCCGCGGCGACCAGCGTGATGGGAAACCCCTTGAAGCATTTGGGAATATCCGCCTTGTCCGTTTTCAGCCGCACGCCCGCAAGCAGAACGATGGCGAGCAGGAACCCGACGCCCGTGGCGACGGACGCGGCGAAGGTGTAGACGAAGTAATACGAATTGAACACGATGGCGCTGTTCGCCGTGCCGAGGATGGCGCAGTTGGTGGTGATGAGCGGGAGATATACGCCCAATGCGCTGTACAGCGTGGGCGAGAAGCGCTTCAAAACCATTTCCAAAAGCTGCACGAGGCTGGCGATGACCAGAATAAATGCCATCGTATACAGATAATCGATACCGAGCGGCAGCAAAATGTAATTGTAGATGGGCCAGCAGAACAGCGAAGCGATCGCCATGACGAAGATGACCGCAAAGCCCATGCCCGCCGCGCTCGACATCTTTTTCGACACGCCCAGAAACGGGCAGATGCCCTGGTACTGCGACAGGACTATGTTCTGCGAGATGACCGCCGTGAACATCACGGAAATGAGAGATACCGTCATTTTGCCGCCTCCTCTGCAGTCGTATGCACCGTGCCGTCGGACAGGGGCAGCGACGCCTTTTCCATTTTTTCTTTGCGCTCGCCGATCTTCTGGATGACGAAGTTAAACAGCGCCATCATGCAGCCGAACACGATGAATCCGAAGGCGCTCGCGCCCGCGCCGCTCATCGCGGGGAAGCCGGGGACGGCAAATCCCGCGAACGAGCCGCCCGCCAGAAATTCGCGCACGATGCCGATGAGGCAGAGCGCGCCCGTAAATCCCAATCCCATCGAAACGCCGTCGAGCATGGAATACAGCGGGCGGTTGCAGGAGGCGAAGCTCTCCGCGCGCGCCAGAATGATGCAGTTGACGACGATGAGGGCGATGAACGCCTGCATGGTCGAGTACAGATCGGGCAGGAAGCGGCGCATGACCATCTGCACGATGATGACGAAGGTGGAGATGATGACGATGTAGCACGGGATGCGCACCTTATCGGGAATGATATTGCGCAAAAGGCTGACAAAGAGGTTGGAGAAGATGAGCACGAAGGTCGTTGCCAACCCCATGGCGAACGCCTGAAAGAGGGTCGTCGTCATGGCGATGGTCGGGCAGGAGCCCAAGACCAGCACGAAGGTGGGGTTGTTTTTGATGAGCCCGCCGAGAACGGTCTCTTTTATTTTCCGTTTATCCATTATTCTCCCCTCCCGCGACATTCGTATTGTAGTACTGCACGACGGCATCGACAGCCTTCTTTGCCGCATTAGAACTGTTTGTTGCGTTTGCCACCGCATCCACATCCGAAACATCGAGTTTGGACAGGTCGATACCGTAAAATTGTTTAAAGAATGTTCCGTTATTGAGGTTTGGGGCAAAATCATCGTTGAAGTCCCCCAAAACGATTTTATAGATTTGCGCGTCTTTTATATAAATATAAAGTTGCACTTCTCCATAACTGCTTTTTCCGCTCGCGAGAAAAGCGTGGTAATCGTCCGTCGAAACCGCATAATATTTGATTACACCCTCTGATCCCTCGACCGCAGTATCTTCATCAAGCAGCATTGTAAATTCACCGGCAGCGCCGCTGTCCTCACGAAAACCGTCCAGCGTCGATTGCAGCGGGTCGACATAGGTGAGGATGTTGAACGCGCCGAGCAGCAGACCGCTGCACAGGGCGATGACTGCAAGCACAAGCACCCCTTTCAGCATGGGCATCACTTTCGCTCTATCCATTTGCCTTGCCCTCCAGTTCCCGCTGCGCATAATCGAAGCACTCGACGATCATCGCGCGCAGCTCTGTGTTCGTATAGGTTGCAGACGTCTTTGAATCTACCGACAAGTCATCCCCTGTCAAACTCGCTACTTCATGCCGTGTTTTGTTCAAAAACAGAGTGAGCTCCGCGACATATCCCATCGTACTCTGCGTGATGGGGATGATCTCCGCAACGGTATAGTTCTCCGAATCGATGGTTACCGTGTAGGCAAGCGGCTGCGTATAATCGTAATCCGCGAGATACGCGGCGCCCTCCACCTCGAACACATAATCGCCCGCCTCGTTCACCTGCGCGGACTTGACATAGACATACTCCATCGGCTGCAGCGCAAGTACGGGAACCGCGACGGCGAGCGCCAAAACGAGCGCGAGGGAAACGCCGCGCATCCCCCACTTCATCACCTGCGGGTACGGCTTGCCCGCCTTCGTCATTTGACCGAAGCGCACGGGCAGGAGGTATTTATCCATGACGGGCACGAGCAGGTTCATGATCAGAATCGCCAGCGAGGTACCCTCGGGATAGGTGCCGAAGCGGCGGATGAGCACCGTGATGACGCCCAGCCCGACCGCGTACAGGATGCGGTTGTACCTCCACTTCGGCGAGGTGGCGTAGTCGGTCGCCATGAACACCGCGCCGAAGAGCATGCCGCCCGAGAGAAGCTGCAATAAAATTTCGGAAGCGCTGCCATAGCAGGCGAGCACCATGACCGCCGCCGTCAAAATATACACGAGCGGAATGCGCCAGTCGATGACGCGGCGTGCGATTAGATAGACGGCGCCCGCGAGGACGGCGACCTTGCAGGTTTCGCCGATGCAGCCGCCGACGTAGCCGAACAGCAGCTGCAGAACATAACCCCAGTAATCGCGCACGCCCCAAAATTCGCCCGCCAAAGCCGCCGTGCCGCCGCCCAGATAGGTCGGTGCGGTAACGGCATCCGTCGAGAGAAGGTTACCCGAAATGTCCGCGCCGATGTACTGCGTCATGAGCGAGCTGTACGCGAGCAGGAGAAAGACGCGCGCCGTCGCCGCGGGGTTGGCAAAATTCTTGCCCAGGCCCCCGAAGAGCATCTTGACGACGATGATCGCAAACACGCCGCCGATGACGGGGATGTACCACGGCGCGCGGGGCGGAAGGTTCAGCCCCAGGATAAGCCCCGTGACCAGAGCCGACAGATCGAACGTGAGCGGCTTTTTGCGGATCAGATTATAGACCTGTTCGCTGACGAAGCAGGTCGCCGCGCAGATGACGACGAGCAGGAGCGAATACAGCCCGAAGAACACCACGCCGCAAATGAGGCAGGGCAAGAGCGCGATGAGTACGTCGAGCATGATCTTGCGGGTGTTGGAGGAATCGAGCCGGTGCGGCGCCGCCGCGACCTTGTAGTTGGATATTTCAGCCATTTATATGTTCCTCTCCCGGATGATCTTTTTTGCCAGTTTGACGCTCTGTGCCAAAAACCGCTTGGCGGGGCAGACGTACGAACAGCAGCCGCAGCCGATGCACGAGGGCGCGCCGTACCGCTTCGCCTCCGCATAGTCCTTGCGGAAGAGCGCGTCCTCGATGAAGGTGGGTGAAAGCCCCATCGGGCAAGCCTGGATGCACCTGCCGCAGCCGATGCACACTGACGCGACCTTGCTCTCGCACTCGCCCGCGTCCAGAAACAACAGCGAAGAACTCGTTTTCGTGGTGCAGACCTTTAAGGAAAAGACGGGTTCGCCCATCATCGGCCCGCCCGATACGATGCGCGCGCAGTTTTCGTCCGCCTCGCAGAAGGCGGCTAGCTCGCGCAGGGGCGTGCCGTTCCTGACCCAGAAATTGCCCGGCTTTTTCGCCGCGCCGCCGCTGACCGTCATCACCCGCTCGTAGCAGGGAATGTTCAGATCGACCGCGCGGTACACGGACAGCGCCGTGTGCACGTTGACGACCACGACGCCCGCGTCGATCGGCAGTTTGCCCTCGGGTACCACCCTGCCCGTGCAGCCGCAGATGAGCTGCTTTTCCGCGCCCTGCGGGTAGCGGGTGCGGAGCGCCTTGACGGAGATCCCCTCCCCGCACTTTGCGGAGAGAAGGGATATCGCCTCCGGCTTGTTCTTTTCGATGCCGATGACCGCGACCTTTGCGCCGCAGGCGAGCATGCAGCGGCGGATACCCTGCAAAAGCTCGTCCGCGTATTCGAGCATGATGCGCTCGTCGCAGGTGATGTACGGCTCGCACTCCGCGCCGTTGACGACGAGGATATCCGCCCTGCCGCTCACGTTCAGCTTTGCCGCCGTGGGGAAACCGGCGCCGCCCATGCCGACGATGCCCGCCTCCTCGATGCGCGCGAGCACGCTCTCGGGCGTGATCTCCGAAAGCGGGGAGAGCGAAACGCTCTCGTCGGTGCCGTCGCTTTCGATGAGGATATGGTCGACCTTTTTTCCGCCGCCCGCGATGTGCCCGACGACGCCCTTGACGATGCCCGCGACCGGCGAATAGACGTTGGCGGAAATCCCTTCCGCCTTTTTCGCCAGCAGTTGACCGCGCAATACGCGCTCGCCCGCTTCCACGGCGGGAACAGCCGGCGCGCCGATGTGCTGCGAGAGCGGAACGTACGCCGCGCGCGGGGCGGGGCAGACGCCGACCGCAGCGCCCGAGGTGCGCGACTTGTTCCCTTTCGGGTGTACTCCTTTGCCGAATAATGCCAAAATATGCCTCCGATAAGAAATTCTTGCCTGCCGCGCCCGCATATCGGGCGCGGCGCACCGTATAACGCTTTTATTTTACCATATTTTGCCGCGCGTGTAAAGCGTGTTAAATTCGAGGGGACGAAGAATGTCGGAAAAAGGCGGATTAACCGCCGCCTTTTCCCTTCCTCTCCTGCGCCGCCGCCCTGATACCCGTATAAAATTGGTAAACGGAGAGCAGGCACAAAAACGCGCCGAATCCGACGCGCAGCGTTCCCGCCGCCACGCCCTGCACGAGAATACCGCCGAGGGCGGAAAGCAGCGTGGCAGGCACGATCATCCAGAGGATATTTTTCGTATCCAAAAGTCCGTTGCCCGCATGCACGCGCAGAGACACCGCCGCCATCGGCAGAAAGGACAGGAGGTTGACCGACTGCGCGAGATGCTGCGGCACGCCGCAGAACATGGTGAGGATGGGGATGAGCACGGTGCCGCCGCCCATGCCCATGCCGCCGAGAATGCCGCCCGCCAACCCCGCGAGCAAATAGACCAAAAAGCGCATGTCTACTTCCTCCTAAAACATCATCCGCACGCCCGCGGCGAACATGACGGCGGCAAATGCGACGGTCGCGGCGGCGGGCGTGATCGAACCGAGAAGTTTCGCGCCCGCGGCGCCGCCCAGAACAACGCCGATACTGACCGCGATGAACAGCTCCGCGTCGAACCACCCGCCGAGGAGGTAAACGATCGCGCTGGCGAGGCTGACGGGCAGGATGACGAGGATGGCGGTGGCGTGCGCGACAAGCGGCGGCTTCTGCCCCACCGACGTAAGGAGAGGCACGACGATCATGCCGCCGCCCCCGCCGAAAATGCCGTTGACGGCGCCTGCGGCACAGCCCGCGGCGCCCAAAGACAGTTTGCCTTTCGTTCCTTTCAAAACTCGAAACCTCCGTATATTTTTTTGTCTTTCGCTTACAGTTTGCGCCGAAGTTGAAAAAATAATGAGATTTTCACCTTTTTTTTACCGTTATTGCTTGCAATTCATCGCCATTTATATTAAAATAAGATAGTACGATTTAAAAATATTTCAATCAACGGTAAAGGTGTTTTATGGCTCACAACAGACTTTCAAGAAAAAGATTCGCTACTTTGCTTTTGGCCTGCATGATGCTGCTCTCCTTCTGTGCATTCGTTTTTGCCGCCTGCGCAACGTCGGACGAGGACGAGGACGACACGACGGAAACGCGCACGGACACGCAGACCTTTGCGAACGCGAACTTTGAATATTTCAGCGACAACGACGGGAAATATCTCATCGCCGGCGCCGACAGCTGGACAAACAGCACCGAATCTAACGGCAGCGGCACGAGCGCTAGCTCCTCCGTGTCCAAATCGGGCATTGTCGATACCTCTTTCGATTGGGGAGACGCAACCAAAGGCTTTTATCAGGCCTATGCGGATTACCTCAAGTACGACAAAATGCAAGAGGACGACCCCGACAACCCCGAATTGGACGATGCGGAGTACTACACCGACATCGACAATTACTACGACATCCCCGGTTGGGACATCGTGAAAATCAGCGCCGAAAAGGAAGATGATTCCGTTGATCTCACCGACGAAGATACCATCAAGAACGATGAGTACGCTAAGAAGATCAAGGATGCCGCGTCCGCCCTCAACCCCGGCACGCACTGGTCGGGAGACGCGGACGAGGACAAGCTCAACGAGGAAAACGGCACGCACGTTCTGATGCTGCACAACTACCGCTCGGACGGGCGCGGCACGGCGCAGAAGTACACCTCCTCTTCCATTACCCTCAGCGCGGGTACCGAGGCAATGTTCTCCGTTTGGGTGAACACCAAAAACCTTTCCTATGACGACGGCAAGGATTTTGAAGGAAACCGCGGCGCGTACATCGCCGTCACGAACACCGTCGGCGGTACGTCGCAGGATAAATTCGTCGTGCGCAACATCATCACGAACGGCGAATGGCAGCAGTATACTTTCTATGTAAAAGCATCCGATTATGCCGCCACGACCTTTGCGGTCGAACTCGGTCTGGGCAGCCAGGACAACGGCAACGACGCGAACAGAGCGTCGCATGTACAGGGATACGCCTTCTTCGACGATCTGCACTATGAGATCAAGACTGCCGGTGCGTTCGACGTGAGCAACGTTCCCGACGACCAGCAGTTCACCATCGACCTCACCCACGGAAATTCCTTTACCGACAACAACGGCGACCCCTACACCGCGATCAAGGCGGATGAGAAGGGGCTCAACGACGGAAGCGGCGTCAGGGCGTTCGTGATCAACCTGAAAGACATTACGACCACTGACCTGTCTCTCGAACTCGATAAAACGAACGATTCCGGGATTACCGAGAACGATTACGCCTACAACGAAAACGGCATCCGCCCGACGACGGACGACCGCGACAACACGATCGAAAAGGGAGCGACGGGGCTTTCGCAGAAAGTTCTTGATAATCTTATCCAGAGCAAATCCACGGATATGGCGCTTTCGGGTTGGAAAACCGCCGCGGAACTGACCGCAGGCAGCCAGCCCGCCGCGCTGCGCGAGGCGTTTGAAAACTACGGCGACCTGCCCTTCGCGGACAGCCGGGTGCTGCTCCTCTACAGCAGCCAGGGCGCGCCCTACACCGCTTCGGCAACGGCAAACGATGCAAATCTGTTCACACTCTCCAAGGACGAATATCTGCTCATCACATTCTGGGTCAAGACGAGCGATCTGCGCGGCGGCACGGGCGCGACGGTTTCCGTCGTCGAAACGGGTACCGACGCAAAGACTTCCATCGGCGCGGTAGACACCACTACCCTCACCGCGGTCGACCTTACAGACGACTACAACGGCAAGAAAGGCAGCTACGGCGATGAAGGGATCGACGGCTCGAACGTCCGCCAGGACATCTTCGACGGATGGCAGCAGTGTTTCTTCTTCGTTTCCAACTCCACAGACAATGACATTTCCTTTACCCTTGAATTCAGCTACGGCGTAACGGGAGACTTCTCCTCCACCACGGCGGCATCGTATGTACCCGGATTCGCGGCATTCGCCGGCTTCGAGTATACGACGCTGAAAGATACGCAGTACAATTCCAAGACGACCGGTACCTACGCGGTAGACGTCGCCCTCAGCGGCAACGATACCACCGCATCTTCCAGCTTTGACGATGTTACGGCTGCGGACAGCGAGAACATCAAGACCGGCTTCGGCGATCCCGCGAATTACGACGGCGTGTACGGCGACAGCCACTACGTCGGCGGCTCGATCATCGAAGGCGACCAGAGCAAGAAGGACGCAAACCCGACGGCAGGTCTGCTCGACAAAGAATACGCCGAAAATTATTTCAGCGAGAGCAGCAACAGCGTCTGGATGGATATTCTGAACAACTCCAACTGGTATACGGGCGCCTTTGACCAGACAAACTGGTGGACGACGCTGTTCGGCAGCAGCAGTACCCGTCCCCTGCTCATCGTCAATACGGTCGAACAGGCATACGGATACATTGCATCGTCGTCTTCGACCATTTCGACAAGCTCTTACACGGCAGTCACGGTGCGCGTCAAGCTCAGCCCCGGCGCTACGGCAAATGTTTACCTCATCGACACGACCGCGCCCGAAATTACCGACGACGACCTTTCCGATCCCGCAAACCTTTCCAAGCGCTATACGGATACCCTGAAATACAATTCGGGCATCTCCTACCGCTACGATAATTCAGGCAACGTTGTCGAACGCGACCCGGAAGACGAAGGCTTCTCCACGATGAACGACACGCTGTTCACCTACCAGAAGGACAACGGTCTGTGGCTCCCCTACGGTTCTTCCGACACGAGCGTTTACTACGCGAACCTTGCCAACTACGACACGGACGAAGAAACGGGCGATCTGCTCGATTCGGACGGAAACGTCGTTTACTACGCTTCCGATATTGAAAGCGAGAAAGGCACCGTTTATTACCGCTACAAAGACGCCGACACCGACGAGCTTTCCGTCCCCGTAAAGGACTTTACGGAAGCCGTCAACGACAGCAATTCGGGTGTCAGCGAGGAAGAGTTGCAAAACGCAACCTTGCAGGATCTGCGCGATCCCTCGTATGAGAAATCGCTCATGCAGACGGTTACGAACGATTCGGATACGGTTTCCGACTGGATTTATGTGCGCTTCTTCATTGCCACGGGCGACGTGAGCAAAGATTACCGCCTGGAAGTCTGGTCGGGCGACCGCACGGGTACCGATAAGAACGCGGCAGGAAGTTTTGTCGCATTCGAGATGGTCAACTACGGAACCATCGACGCCGATACCTTCAGCGGACTTGTTTCCCTGCGGGTCGACGAACTCATCGATGCCTACAACGCCAATAAACCCGCTGACGCACAAACCGTCCGCAATGAAGAAGAATTGATCGAGGCATACCGCAGCGATACCGCGAATTTCGTCAATGGTACCTACGGGGCGACCGAAGTTGTTTACTTCCTCTACTCGCTCTACGACGACAACGACTATGCTTCCTACGACGCGAACTATTCGGACAGCACGAACAGCCCGTATGCAGACTATGACGCGACCACATATACGGATACCGTTTCCTTCCTGCGCACGAATTATGACAGCGTCAACGGTCGTACCTACTATGACACATATGTGAACTTCGCGGCAAGCGACATTAGCGTTGCTTCCTCTTCTTCCGACGATGATACCTCCACGGACGATTCGACCGATGAAACGCCGACCTACAACGTATGGCTGCTGATCATCTCCATCATTCTCGCCGCGGTGCTTATCTTCACGTTGATCGTTCTGCTCATCCGCAAACTCCTCTCCAACCTGAAGAAACGCCCTTCGAAGCCTGCACAGTCTTATGACAATAAGCGCAAGCGCTATATCCGCAAGCTGAAGCTGGAAGAAGCGGAGAAAGACGATACCGCAGAAGACGTTCTCCCTGAGGATGACGAGATTACCGAAGAGGACATCTACAAAGTCGAAACGGACGAAGAAAAGGCGGAAGAACCTGCGGAAAACACCGAGGAATCGGATGAAGCGCAGGGCGATGCCCCCGCCGAAGAAAAGAAGGATGAATAATTTCCTCCAGACCCTGTAAAAACGGAACGGCGGCGCAATGCGCAGAGCATTGCGCCGCTTATGTTTTTATTTGCAAGGCGGCAAAAAAGGGAGTGCGCTGAATATCGCGCACTCCCTTTTCGCTTTCGTTTTCACTTCAGGGCAATCATGATTCGTTGTCTTCGTTTATGTTTATATCGATGTCTGCATCCAAACGGTTCAATATCCGCATCGCTCTGCCGCCGAAACACATTTCGGGGAGTGCTTCATGCTCAAAAAAGATGTTTACGGCAAGCGCAACGCGCCCTTCGTTTTCTTTGACGATGCCCTCCGGCATTTCAATTTTGCGCTCATCCAACGGCGCAAAAAACTTTTCCAACACATCTTGGTGTGTCCAATTCCTTTCAAAATCGGTCGGCGAAGGATAGCAATACCACCATGCGCCCGGTTGCTTTTTATGCGCAGTCTTTGTATATCCGGATTCGGAATAGCGAATGCAATGGCACGGCTTCATTTGTAAGGCTTCCGTGATTCTATTTACATCAAAATCGTTCTCAAACGCAACTTTTAAAAATATCTGAAATTCGGGCGTACTATAATTTGCGTCCATATTCTTGATTTTCCCCATTATCTCCGCAGTCCCTTGGGCAGGTGGTTTTTGATGCTTTCGCCGCACTTGCCGAGACCTACGGGATACCCGTTGTACGCCACGACGCACCAGCCGCGCGCGCCCTTTGCGGGCAGTTCCACACCGCTCATATACCGCAGGATGTCCTCCTCATCGAAGGACGCAACAGAGGCAAAATTGTTCTTGTCCGCGCGCATAGCGAAGGCGTGCGCAGGCTCGAAGCGTCCGTTTTTTGCCGTGCCGAGCTGCAATCCCGCGCGCAGGACGCGCAGACCGCGGATATCGAATATTTCCTCGGGCAGAAGGCACAGGGAATCGCCGAAGCACGCAAACCGCCCCTCGAGCGGCACCTTGCAGAAATCCTTTTCAAACGCGCGGTACAGCGCCATCGCCCTTTTATCCGCGGGAGGTATTCCGTCCCTGCGGGCGCGGCGGGAATCGCCTTCCCCCTCGCTCTCCTTGACAAATAGCGCGGCGAAATGCCCTTCTCCCTTCTCCCGGTGGGGATAGATTTTTTTCTGTTCGCGCAGGGAAAATTCGGGGTGCACAGAAACGAACCATTCGGCGTTGCGCTCGTCCTCTTCTTCTGCGAACGTGCAGGTGGAATACACGAGCGAGCCGCCGGGGGCGAGCATCTTTGCGGCGCTGTCCAAAATCTTCTTCTGGCGGGCAGCGCACATCTCCACGTTCGCGGCGCTCCAGTTTTCGGCGGCGGCAGGCTCCTTGCGCAGCATCCCTTCCCCCGAGCAGGGCGCATCGACCAAAATCTTGTCGAAAAAGCCGCCCAGCCGCTCGGCGAGCGATTCGGGGTCGGCGCAGGTGACGAGAGCGTTCTCCACGCCCATGCGTTCGACGTTCTGCAGCAAAATCTTCGCGCGGTCGGGCATCTTTTCGTTGAGAACGAGCAGTCCTTTGCCGCGCATCGCCTGCGCGAGCTGCGTACCCTTGCCGCCGGGGGCGGAGCAAAGATCGAGCACCCGTTCGCCGGGGCGCGCGTCCAGAAGCGGCGCGGCGCACATCGCACTCGGCTCCTGCACATAAAATAATCCCGCGTCGTGGTACGGCGTGCGGCCCGGCTTTTCCTCGGAAATAGAAAAGCCGCTTTGCGCCCAAGCGACAGGCTCGAGCGCAAACGGCGATATTTTCTGAAATTCTTCTGCGGAAATTTTCAATGTATTGACGCGCACGCCGCGGTACGGCGGAAGCGCGAGGCATGCCTCGTATTCCGCATAGTCGGGCAGCGTTTTTTTCATGCGCGCGAGATATTCTGCGATCATTCTTCCTCCGCAAAGAGCCGCCCCTGCAATTCGGACAGGGTCATGAACTCGGCGATCTTCCCCTCATCGTACATACGCCGCGCCGCGTCCGTGCGCACGCTTGCGTCGTCGTCCGCCTGTACGAACACGTTGCATCCCGTGAGTTTGAGCGAATACCGCCCGCCGCGCCTGACGATTTCCTTGACGAGCGATTTGGCGAGCGGAACATCCTCTTCGATGGAACGGGCAAAGCTGAAGCGCTTGCCGCGCAGCTCCTGCGACTGCGGTTTGACCCGGTAGCCGTACACGAAATCGTTGAATTTGGCGCGCTTTTCGCCCCGCTCGCGCTTCTCGCGCCGCTTTTCGTTCAGATATTCGCTCCTGCGGCGGGAAACGCAGTTGGAAAACTGGTAATTGCCGATCTTACCGAAGCGGATACCGTATTTTTCCATCAATTCGGGCAAGGTGCAGCCGTCCCGCTCGCACATCGCCTGCGCGATGCGCATGGTCGCGTACGCGTCGTCGGCGGCGCAATGGGGCGTGTAGTCGATTTCGAAGATCTGCGTGAGCGATTCCAGACCCGCCTGCCGGTCGAAGGTTTCCGTCATTGCCATATACAGAACCTGCGTATCCGCAAACTGAAAGGCAAAGGACGGGAGTTTGTAGCGCTTTGTTTCCAGATTGAGGTACTTGACGTCGTTGACGGCGGCATGACCGAAAACGAGCTTGTCTTCCCCCTCCAACAGCTGTTTGATCTTCGGATAAAACGCCTTGAAATCGGGATATTTTTTAAAATCGTCGTAATCGTACGGCAGAACGATGCCGTCGCCGCCGCGATCGGTCAGGTGAAATTTTCCGTTCGGGTTGATGAGGATGTCCTCTTTCCGCAAAATATTGAAGTTTTCGTCCGCCACGCAATAGCCGAAGACGCAGATCTTCGCCACATTTTTATACACGCAGGCGCACTCGATGTCGAAAAAAACGTATTCCATAAAAGCCGCTTTCGGGGGATATACCCCGCTGTTGCTGTATTCAAAAAAATTATAACATAACGGCGAAAATAAGTAAAGCGAAAGCCCCGCCCGCCGGAAAATTCGGAAAAACTTGACTCGCGCGCGGGGGTATGCTATACTTGAAAAAAATTGTTTTTGCGCCAGCTTTCCTTGCGCAAGCGACCTTTGATGCCTATGGAAAAGACGATACAGACGCGGCGGCTGACGCTGCGAAAATTTTCGGCGGAGGATGCGGAACCGCTCTTCCCCTTTTTCGCCGATGACAAGACAAATACCTTTTTGCCCTGGTTCCCCGCCCGAACGGTTGCGGGCGCGCGGGCTCTCGTGCGGCGGTTTATTGAAGAGGATGCGGGCGGCATTGCCGTGCACCGCGCCATCTGCCTTGCGGGCGAGCCGATCGGGTATATTCACGCGGACTGCGGCGAGAGTCATGACCTCGGCTACGCGCTCCGCCGCGACCTTTGGGGGCGCGGCTTTGCGACCGAGGCGGGGTTTGCTTTTATCGATGCGCTCAAACGCGTAGGCTTCCCCTTTGTGACCGCCACGCACGATATAAATAACCCCGCGAGCGGCGCCGTGATGAAAAAACTGGGGTTTTCCTACCGCTACTCCTACCGTGAGCAGTGGCAGCCGAAGAATATTTCCGTCGTGTTCCGCATGTTTCAGCTCGATTTCGACGGGAGCGCGGAAACGTACCGCGGGTATTGGGACAAATATCCCGAGCATTGGGAGGAGAAAATCGACGGATAATCCCGCGCAAAAAAGCGGCAAACGAAGCGGGCGGAGGCTGTTGCCTCCGCCCGCTTTACAATGAATGCAATAAATATTTGCGTTCTGTCAAATCTCCGCACGCCCTTTCGGCTCCTGTCCGTGTTTAAGCGCCCTTGATGCGCGCGACGTCCGCATTGACGCTCTTTTGATCGTTCAGCGCGCGGATCGGGTGCGCCTTCTCCTCGAAGCGATAGTCCTTGCCGAACTTTTTGATCGTCTTTTCGATGACGGCGTGGCTGGCAAGGCTCTTCACGTTGCCCTGCACGGCGCGGTTGTACGAGAAGAAACGGTAGTTGTTCGGGAGCTTGTCGACCTCCTCAAAGCCCTCCGCCTGCCCCGTAAGGCGCACGCTCTTGAGTACCTCGCGGACATATTCCTTCTGCGGCGAGAACGCCAGAAGCTGCGGGAATTCGCCGCCCTCGGGGAAGAGCTGCTGCCACACCTTGCCACTGTATTTTTCCATCATCCGCGCCGCGAAATGCAGATGCGACAGCTCCTCTTCGAAGTGCATCACCCACAAATCCTTGATTCGCGCGTCTGTTTCGTCGTTGTAGCACGACCAATAGAGATAGCACTCGGTGTATTCGTGCATGGTCATGCACTCGAACATATCGGTCGTCGGATCGGAAAGGCACCCGTAGCCGGTTACATGCTGTTCCTCGATCATCGCGATTTCCGAATACAGCTTTCTGCCCAGCTCCGATTCGTACAGGTTGGCGATGTTCAGGTAATAGTTCATCGTCTGCTGCTCCGCCGCCGTGATGATGCCGACGTTCAGCCGCGTGATCGGGTCGTTCAGATAATTGTTGATATAATAGCGCACGTCGTCGCCGGGGTGGCGCGCCTCCGCGACCGTCGGGCGGCCGGGCATGATCTCCGTATAGCGCCCCACCAGCTTTTCCGCGTGGATCCCCTTTTCGAAATCGAGAAGGTCTGCATAGCGGTAGAGATGGTCGAAGTCCTCCAGGAGGGCGAAATCGAGCTGTTTTTTAACGTAGCCGTTCTTTTCGCGCTGTGCCAGAATCGCCGTCAGATCGACCGCGAGTTGTTCGTAGCCGATGGTATGCTCGAGCATGCTCTCGTTGCGCGGCTTTAAGCTCGCGATGCGCTTTTGCTGCTGCTGTTCGCCGCGGCGCAGGAGCGCCATATCCCGCCGCACTTCGTTGTTCGCGCAGTGGCGGGTAAAGCGCGAAGTGTTCCAGATCGCCTCGAACTCGGTGCCGTTCATCAAAATGACGCGGACGCGCGTGTACGGGTCGACCGTCTCCTTGTCGTACGGTTTGACATTGATGCTTTTCCAGTTTTTGTAGGTTTTGTCTAAATCTTTTGCTTTCTCCTCAAAGGGGTTCATGGGCATACCTCCCGTGTTTTTGAAATAGTATGCCCGATTGCGCAAATTCCTATGCGGAAAATTTGCAAAAAACCGCCCGTTTGTGGTAAAATATTTGTTGAAAAAACGCGGAGGCAGAATCATGCTGTACATACTCGCCGCCATGCAGAAGGAAGCGGACGCGCTCCTCGCAAAGGCGGAAATCAGAAAGGAATTTACGCAATTCGGCAAAAACCTTTGGGAGGGAGAAGCGTGCGGAGTACCCTTCACCCTCATTGTGACGGGCGTGGGCAAGACGAACGCGGCGGCAAGCGCCATGCTCGCGATCGCGCGCGGCGCGGACAGGCTCTTAAACATCGGCGTGGCGGGCGGAATTACGCCGCGCGCGAAGATCGGCTCGCTGTGGCAAATCGACCGCGCGGTGCAGTACGATTTCGATTTGAGTGCCATCAACGGCACGCCCGTCGGCACCCTCGACGAATATCAGACGCCCTATTTGCCCCTGCGCACGGGCGGAAAGTTCCCGACGGCGACGCTTGCCACGGCGGATTCGTTTGCCAGCGGGCAGGACGACATGGCGCTGTTGGATTCGCTCGGGGCGGACGTGCGGGACATGGAGGGCGCGGCGATCGCGCACATCGCTTACGCCGCCGGGGTGCCCTGCACCATATTCAAGAGCATTTCCGACAACGCGCGCGAGGAAAGTGTGCGCGAATACCGCGAAAACATGCTCATCGCCCTCGGTGCGCTGTCCGAATCCCTGCCCAAGATTTTGGAGGAAGCGAATGGATAAAATACCCTCTTTCCAGAAAAATCACGACGTTTTGCAGCCGGGGTTCCACTTTTCGGGTGTACAGAAGGGCGTGGATACCTTCGATCTGCGCTTCAAGAAGCCGAACGCGGGCGACTTCATCTCGCCCAAGGCGCTGCACAGCGTCGAGCATATGCTCGCCACGGCCCTGCGCAACGGCAAATGCAAGGATTCCGTCCTCTATTTCGGGCCGATGGGCTGCCGCACGGGGTTTTACCTGCTGACGGTCGGCTTGAGCTGCGAGGAGGTGTTTTCCGCCCTGAAAACGGCGCTCGTTGCGGCGCTGGCGATGGACGAAGTGCCGGGTTCCGCGCGCGTCGAGTGCGGGAACTACCTCGAACACGACCTCGCGGACGCCAAGCGGGAATGCACTGCGTACCTGACTTTGCTCGCCTCCCTCTCCGAGGAAGAGATTTCCGCGGAGGAGAAAAAACGGCGGGAGGCGCACGCGCATGGTTAAGCTGGGCGGAGGC
>NXNN01000019.1_pt1 | contig 34644 bp, 24 predicted proteins | sample 2041041 | NCBI WGS metagenome assembly NXNN01 (sample SAMN07660617, study PRJNA407663) | chicken gut metagenome | isolation source: caecum content treated with Lincosamide | host: Gallus gallus domesticus | place: Czech Republic: Brno | collected 2016 | reverse complement strand
ATAAAATTCTGTGCATAAACATGACCTTGCCATCGGATAATTTATTATCTATATCGATAAATTATATTACAATAAATCAAAATTTTCAGGTCGGGGCGATGGTGCATTTTTATTATTGAATATGTATATTTATTACGGTAAACAAAACAGCGTAAGTGGCGTTTTCCGGAGTACTCGAGGGGCAAAGAAAGAGGGAAAACGGCGGAAAGGAGAGGCTTTTTCCGGAGGCGCGGCGGCGCTTTGTGACTGGCTCCGGCAGGCGGAAGAGCAGCCGGCAGGCAGGAGCGCGGGTAAATATATAAATAATAGATATGCGCGCGAAAGGGCGGGCAGATTTGCCGCCAAACGGGTTCGGCGCCTCGCGGAGCAGGGCATGGTGCGGCGGGTTTTTTGTCGGTAAGATGAAAAAATTTCGGCTTCTTTGATTTTTCTTTGAAGATTAAGACTTTTCTGTGATGATTTGTTTGACTTTCGTGTGAAATTATTTGTATAATATTCGGAGAATATACAGCTGGGGGAAAAACCGAAGTTTTTCGGTTGTTCCCTTCTTTCCGCCGAAAGGGGAAAGGTTGGTCTTATTTTTATTTGCCGCAAATCCGGCGGCAGCGACGAGGTAGCTATGAATCGAGTGTTGAAAAAGTCTGTCGTGATTATTTGCGCGGTGTTGGCGGCGGTCTGCCTGTGCCTGTGCGTTGCCTGCCAAGATAATACGCCTTCCGACAGTTCCGTTACGGTGACGCTTGTGAACGAAGCGGGCGAAAGCAGCCCCGTTTCCGCCACGCCGGGAGATCCGCTCCCCGTTCTTGAGATCGCGGACAAAGATTTCGAAGGGTATTGGTCGGACGCGGAATATGCGCAGAAGTACGAAGGCGAGGTCGTCCCCGAACAGGACATTACGCTCTACTATAAACTGCATACGCAGTATTATACGTTGGTCATCGACTACGGCGAACACGGCGATTTTAGTTTCGAAGTCGCGCGCGGCGAAGAGATCGCGCTGCCTTCCGTATCCCCCGCGGGAACCGAGGTTTTGGGATTCGCGGAAGAGCAGGGCGGCGTTGCCGCATACCGCGCAGGCGATGCGGTTTCCAATCTCGCGCAGAAGGACGGCACCGCCACGCTGTACGCCTGCTATGAAGTTGCCGACATTGGAGATTTTTTCATCGAGGACGGCACGCTCGTCCGTTATATGGGCAGAAGCAGTTCGATCACTCTTCCGCTGGGCGCAACGAAGGTCGCCGCAGATGCATTCGTAGACAATGCCTTTTCTGCGGACGTCGTTTCGCTGACCGTCCCCGGTACATACACCGAAATCGAATGCGGTGCGTTCCGCGGTCTTACCGGGCTTGAATCTCTCACGGCGCCGTTCGTGGGCGGAACGAGGACGCGCAATCGTTTCCTTGCTTATATGTTCGGAGCCGCGACCCCGCAGGAAAATACATATTCCTTCTCCGCGTATTCGGACGGCGAATCCATCTATATGGGCGAACTGGACACCGATTCGCAGGTCGTGCCGCTTACGCTCCGCACCGTCCGCATCACCGAAAGCGTGCAGGAAATTGCAGACAGCGCTTTCCTGAATACCTATGGGTTGGAAAACCTTGTGCTGGATCATCCGGAGGATTTGCGCAGGATCGGTACTTCCGCATTCGAAAGCTGCTATCGCTTCGGTTACGATTCGAGCTTGGGCGTTCCCATTATTCCCGAATGGCTCTCTTATGTCGAAACGATCGGGAACAATGCCTTCAAGTCGTATACGGGAAACACGGAAAGCGACCGTAAAACGATCACGACCCCGTCCGGTACGACAGCCACGCTGATCGAAAACGAAGTTCCCCTCAACAACCTCGTCGCGATTCCCGCATTGACCAATGCAAAGACCATCGGCAACTACGCGTTCTATTACTGCGCCATGCTTCAGCGGGTCTCGTTCGGCAGCGCGCTTGTGTCGGTGGGGGACTATGCGTTCACCTATTCGCTCACTTTAAGCGATTTGCGTTTCCCCGATTCGCTGCAAACGATCGGCAGGTTCGCATTCTATGTTTCCGGCATCAAGACGGTCGAATTCGGCACCGGTATCCGTGAGATCGGCGAATGGTCGTTTGCAGACTGCTCGCAGCTCTCGTCCGTCATTTTCAAGGGTACGAGTACTCCCTTGCTGCACGGCGGACAGCCTTTCTCCAATGTCGTTACGGACGATTCGACGGGAGAGGGGTACGACATAACGCTCAACGACGGATTCGGATTCTATGTCCCGTCTTCTGCGGCGGACTCCTTCCGCAACGCAGCCGACTGGGTTCAATATGTCAGCTATATCAATCCGTCCGCCGAAAACGTCCCCGCTCCCGCCTATTGGCTGACGGGAGGGCAGCAGGCGGCGAAGTTTGAATTTACGGGCGCGGGCGTCGTGTACGTTACCGACCCCGGCAGGCTCTTTATCCTCTCCGTCGATACGCAGAATCCCACGGGGTACACCTATGCGCAGTCCTGCGGAAACGTATATACCCTGCAATATGAGATAGTCAGTGCGGAAGACTATGCCGCCGGCGCGGGTTCGCACGCCCAGCCGCTGTTTGAAAACCAATATCTGCTGCATATGTGGCATCCCGATCTTCTCGGCTCGGACGGAAAAACTCCCGCCGACCTGTACTTTACGGTGACGGGGCTTCCGTTTGCATCGGGCGAGGGGCGCGCGGTCGTTCCCGTGCTGGAACAGTCGCCCGCTCCCGCATCGTACGGCGATGCCGGAGAAGAGGGTTCCTTCCTCTTTATATATAATGAATACGGCATTCTGCAGGTACAGCAGGTAACGGGCGGCAAGGCGACCGCGCTGGAAGCACCCGAAGGCACTTATTACGCGCGGCTCACCGCAGACGACGCGCAGGGCATCGGCTATACCCTTACATATTATAACGATAATTTTGATGTTATCGCGGAGCGCGGGTTCTGGCGCGATGCGGACAAGGGGGACGAGGCTCCTTTCTATGCCCGCACGGAAGACTCTCCCGTATTCCTGTCGGACGGCGAATACAACGACGGAACATCTCTGTTCCTGCACGGCGACGGTACGGCGCAGCTTTCCTTCTTTGAAGGGGATGAACTGAAAGAATACACCGCTTCCGCCGCGGCGGATCCCTCCAAAACTTTCGGAGAGGAAGGATACACGGTCACCTTGAGCGGACTGAAAGACGCAGACGGCTCGTCTGTTTCGGGCAGCGGCAAGGCGGTGTTCTCCGGATTTACGGACGGGAACTATGCCCGCGTAGATCTCACCGTCGGCAGTTCCGTATATATGATCATGAATGTGCGGGCAGACATGCAATGGGATGTTTCCGGCTACAATAACCTCGCTTCTGAAGTGAAAGTAAAGATGCCTGCGTACAGCTCCAACCCGCTTGTCGACAGCTGGCGCTATGCAAAGCTTTCCTCGGCAGTCTCCGCAGGCTCGGTCATCGTGTACAGTGTCGCGGACAAGGCGTATTTCCGCGAATATGATGCACAGGGCCGCGTAGTGGCGTTCGGCACTGCGCAGGTCGGGGAAAATTCCCTTACCCTCGTCGGGGAAACGAAGGTTACCTACGGCGAAGACGGTACGCCCGCCTATGCGGAGGACACTGCTTCGCGCACGGCTGAAGTGTGCGACGGGCGCGGTTCGCTGTCGCTCGACGGAAAGACGTATACCTACTATAACAGCCGCGAAGACCTCACGCTCGTGTATTACAAAACCTCGTTGATGGGCGGCAAAACCTACTATTACACGGTCAAAACGGACGGCTACGGCAATATGTATGTGCTGGACGAGAGCAGCGCTTATACGCAGGCATATCTCGGCACATACGTTCCCGAAGGCAATATTACGGTGAACGGCATTGAATACACCGTATTGCATTTTACCGGAAACATGGTCGACAATTACGGCAGACCCGAAAGCTCCGAAACGGTTGAGCGGTGGATTTTGTATATCGACGAACTTCTTCAAGTCCGTTCCGACGCCGCATCCGAGGCGCATTGGTGGAGCGAACTCGCGGGCTATTATCCGGAGAAGGCAGACGAGCAGATCTATACCGTCTACGACGATTTCGGATATAAACTGTATGAGATTACCGTCGATTCGTACGGCAGCATCGGGTATGTCCGCTACGAATATACGCTGAAGATCGACGGCACGGCGGAATATACTCCCGTGGCGGAGGACGGCATCGTATTTACTCCCGTCCTCGACGAAAATGAAAACGTCGCGTATTTCGTCGCGGTCGGGGAAGACGGAGTTGCGCTGTTCAGCGTCCGCCCGAACGGCGCGGAGAACGGTTTCTCGGTCGTGCAGGACGGCGGACTGCTGGTCGGGTCGGATATACCCGCCCGGTTTACGGTGGATACGGAGGCGATGGAACAGCTTCCCGCGGGGATCTCGTTCGGCGATATTGCATGATTTTCCCGCTGTGCGCCGCCCGCAGAGCGCGGGCATGATCTTCGGAGGTTTTTATGGATAGAAAAACGCAGGAGGATGACGGTCGCACCATAGCCGATATGTCGGCAGAATGGATGCCCTGGAACCGCGGCGTATGGCGCAGAAAGCGCCGTGCGGAGAGAACCGCGCAGCCGCAGGAGAGCAAGGAAGAACAAAAACGGAAATACCGCGCCGCGGTTCGCGCGCAGTATCTCGCGATGCTCCCGATGCTCGGCTGCATTCTGGCGGGGTTCGGGCTGATGTATTTTTTGCTGCGTCTGTGGCTGGGTGCTTGAGGTAAATATGTTACGAAAAACGAAGATAAAAGTCATTTTAAGTCTGCTGGCGGTGCTGCTGCTGTGTTCCGCGGTCGCCGCGTGCAGCGATACGTTTCTGCCTGAAGAAAACGGTTATACTGCAACGGTCATCTACGACGCGGGCGAGGGCAGGTTCGGGCCGTCGGATACAACGGGCATCCGCACCTTCAAATACAAACCGGGAGTTTCCATCATCGAACCGGGCGGAGAGCAGAACACGCAGATCAGCGCGCCGACGCGTACGGATATGCACGTTTCCGCCTGGTATCCCGTTCAGCTCGACGAATCGGGCAATCCCCGCAAGGACGGCAGCGGCGCTTATATTTTGGAAGAATCTCCTTGGGATTTTTCTTCGATGCGCCTTCCCGACGAGGACGGCTGCAAGCTGTATCTCAGTGCGCATTGGTCGATGAATTATAAGCTGATCGTTGACGTCGGCGAAGATGCGCGGGCAGACGGCGTTGAAAACAAAGAATATACCGATTATGACAAAGCAGGCCCCGTTTCGCAGCCGGGCATCGCTCCCCGTTGGGACGGACACACATTCTATTACTATTACTACCTGAACGCGGAGCAAGAAGAAGTCCGCTTAAGATCTACTTCCGATTGGGCGCAGCTCGTTCTCACAGACGAAACTCCCGAAATCACCGTTTATGTCCGGTGGCTGGAAGGGGAGTGGACGATCATCAACAGAAGCAGCCAACTCAACTGGCAGGAATTTGACGAGGGGAATTATATCCTCGATGCAGACATCGATCTTGGCGGCAATTCCTTCCGGTTTGACGATTTTACGGGCGTGTTCGAGGGGAACGGACATACGATCAGCAATATAACGGTCGAGGATTCGCGCAACGCATCAGCCGAGCAGAGTATGTTTACCTTCGGCGAAGGCGGCATTCTCCGCAATGTTGTGTTTGAAAACGTTACCTATTCCGTCACGCTGACATATGCGCTGTCCGGCGAGGAGCCGAGCTATTATATCGGATTGCTTGCCGGCAATGCGGAAGGTTTGAATCTGGAAAACTTATCGGGCATCGCATTTGTCGGCTGTTCGATCAATGTTTCCTCATTCGGCTCGGCGTACGGCATTCCCGTGCAGTACGGTCAGGGTACTTCGTATGAGGGCATATTCGGCACGCTTGGCGAAGGTCAGAGCTATACCCCCGCCGCAGGCAGCGAGCCGGTCACAGTCACTGTTGCTTAATAATACGGCGGCTTTGCGCGGGGCGGCCGCGCAAAGCAGAACTGTTGTAAACATACTCGTTCCATTGCAGGAACAGTCAAAGATAAATCAGTGAGGTAAAATAATGAACACAAAGAAACTCATATCGGTCTTTCTTGCGGCAGGGATGTGCCTCGGCGTTTTGTCGGGTTGCAACAACAATCCCGGAGACGATGGAAAAAATCCCGGCGACGGCGGCGAAGTATATGTTCCTACCCAACAGGAGCAAACTGTTCCCGTCGTCTTCGGTATCGACGGTGCAGACGGCGTTTTCAGCCCCTTCTTTTCGACCGCTTCGTACGACAGCGAGATAACCGGTCTTACGCAATTGGGGATGCTCACCTCTCAGGGGAATAACTACGTATATGGCGACGATGAGGCTTGCATAACCAAAGACCTCGATATTTCCTATCTGGACGCGAATCAGTCGGAAATCAGCAGCTCCGACGGAGCCGTGTACACCCGCTACGATTTTCTTATCAAGAAGGGCATTAAATTCTCCGACGGCGTTGAACTGACCATAGACGACGTGTTGTTCAACCTCTATGTCTACCTCGACCCTTCCTATACGGGCAGTTCTACCATGTACTCCACCGATATTGTCGGGCTCAGCGCATACAGGACGCAGCAAGCAGACGCAGACGACACCGCATCCGATGCAATTGAAAACCAGGCTACTCAGCGTGCAAACGACCGGCTCATGAACATCTATTATTGGCTCGTGAACCGCTACCTGCTTGAGAACAACGGCGGTGAGCCTCCTACGGGTACTACTTCGGAAGGCGACAGCTACAATTCTAAGGTCGAAGAGAAAAGCGAAGAGATCATCGGCGACATCAATTTCTTCCTCCCGTATTTCCGCCAGGAGATCGACACCAACTACGAATCCGCCGTGGCCTCTTTCGATGAGACCCGCAAGAGCTATACCCTCGAGGAGGGCGAATATTGGCAGGCGTTCCTGTATACCTACGGATTGCTCTATGTGGAGGAGGAAGGCGCCAGCGGCAAAAAAGTAAAGAAATTTGTCGTGATCGACGAGAACGGCGATTATCAGACTGTCCCCGAAGACGCGGGTTTTGACGAGTCTGACCTTGTGACCATCGGCGAGGACGGCACCTTCGAAAAAGTCACCGACCCGAACGCGAAGGAGGATCCCGAAAACGGCATCTACACCGTGCAGGAGGCTTACGTCATCAATTTTGATGATGCCACGACCAGTTCCAGGGCAAATCTGGCGGTAAAAGAGGACATCGAGAATTACGCAGATGAGCATTGGCAGAAAATGAGCGGCAAGGACGAAACGGAAAAGCGCAACAATGCAAAACGCGAGCGCGCTATCCAGATGGTTTATTACGAAAATGTCGGCACGGCGGATTTGAGCAAAGAATCGATCACCTACGGCGATATTGATTTCAAAGCATTTAATACCTACAAGAATTTTGCCAGCGCAGTGCTTGGCAGCGGCAGCACGAACACGCTGTTTACCGAACTTCTGGCAGACGAACGCTCAAAGCTCATCGAAAATGCTGCCGGCGATAACCATATCCGCAGTATCAGCGGCATCACGACCAGCAAAGAAACTTCCTTTACCAATGTCGACGGAAAAACCTACGAACTTGGCGGAGAGTACGATGTTCTGCATATCCTCGTCAATAAGGTCGACCCGAAGGCGATCTGGAATTTCGCCTTCACCGTCGCGCCGAAGCATTATTATGCTCCCGACAATCTCCTCGAGTCCTTTGAAAAGGACGGTAAAGACATCAACTTCGGCGTCGTTTATAACAGCACCGACTTTATGAACAATGTTTTGCGCCGTTCGCAGGTCATCGGCGTTCCCGTCGGCGCAGGGCCGTACATGGCGAGTACCGAAAGCGGCAAGTGGGACGGAGACTACCCCGTTCCCAACCAGTTCCACCGCAACAACCGCGTTTATTACGAACGCAACCCGTATTTTGATTCGGTCGACGGCGTTGTCGGCGGCACGATCCAGAACGCGAAGATCAAGTATCTGCAATACACGGTCATCAACACGAACTTCCTGCTCGATTCCCTGATCGAGGGTGAAATCGACGTGGGCGCGCCCAATGCAACGCACGAGAATAACAACCGCCTGAACAATTATCAGGATACGCTTTCTTCCACCCGCGTCAAGACCAACGGCTACGGCTATGTGGGTATCAATGCGGGTAAAATCCCCGACGTATGGCTGCGCCGCGCCATCATCATGGCGATGGATACGACCGTCATCTCCAACGGCTATTACAACGGCGGTCTCTGCGAACTCATCTACCGCCCGATGTCTTTGACTTCCTGGGCGTATCCGGAGGGCGCGACGGCGTTCAAAACGGCAGACGTCGACTATACCTTCTATCATCCCAGCGAGTCGCAGGAAATTTCCAACCAGGCTGCGGCGCAGGCGATTGCGAATATGCTTTCCAAACACGGCTATTCGGTCAACGGCGGGCAGGTGCTCGGCGGCCCCGGCAGTACGGGCGCGCTGCAAAAGCTCACCTTTACCGTCGCGGGCGAGTCGAACGACCACCCTGCATGGCAGATGTTCAAAAATGCGGAAGAAATCCTCGAAAGCATCGGGTTTGAAGTAGACGTCAAAACGGATGCCTTTGCGCTTACCAAGTTGAGCAACGGTGAACTTGCCGTTTGGGCGGCTGCATGGTCGAGCACCATCGACCCCGATATGTATCAGGTCTACCATAAAGACTCGATGGCGAGCAGTACCTACAACTGGGGCTACCGCGAAATCAAGTCGGGCGCCGTTTCGTCGCAGTACGCGCAGTATGTCGAGCCGGGTTATAAGTACAAGTATGAGAAAGACCTTATCGACGACCTGTCCGATTTGATCGACGCTGCGCGCGCGGTCATCGACCAGAACACCCGTGCCGATATTTACAGCGCCGCGCTGGATCTCGTCATGGAACTTGCCGTCGAAATGCCGACCTATCAGAGGAACGACCTGACGGTCTACAACAACACCAAGATCGATAAAGATACGCTCAATCCGAATCCGACCGCCAACGACGATCTGTTCTCGAAAATCTGGGAAGTCGGTTACATCCGCTGACCGCTTTGCCTTCGGGGTAATTAAATAAAATGGTAAAATACGTCATAAAAAGAATATTGCTCGCAATCGTCATTTTGCTTGGCGTGTCGGTCATCATCTATTCGCTCGTCCGAATGATGCCGGTCGACTTTATTACGACGCAGTTTTCCGAGCAGTTCGCACAAAATAACGTCGACATTCAGGCGGAAATAGAGAGGCTGAAAGTATTCTACGGTTTGAACGACGGCATTATCGAGGGGTATTTCAAGTGGCTCGGCAAAATGCTGCAGGGCGATTTGGGCAACTCGTTCAAGTACAGCGACAAGGTCAGCACGATCATCGTCGAAAACATGGGTATTTCCTTCGGCATCGCGTTTGCGGCGCTCATTCTGGAGTTCCTTATTGCAATTCCTCTGGGAGTAAAGGCTGCCACCAAACAGTACGGCGTGGTCGACTATACCGCCAGTGTGCTTGCGATGATCGGCACGGCTCTGCCTACTTTCTTCTTTGCGGCGATCTGCATTCAGCTTTTCTCCGTACAGCTCGATATATTCCCCGTCAACGGAATGACGAGTACGCTCCCGATCGACGCGTCCGGCTGGACGCGTTTCTGGGACGTCATATGGCATCTTATATTGCCTGTCGGGATCATGGTATTTTTGTCCGTCGGTTCGCTCATGCGCTATACGCGGACGAACACGCTCGAAGTGCTGAATGCCGACTATATCCGCACGGCGCGCGCCAAAGGATTGGGCGAAAGTAAAGTCATCTATAAGCACGCCTTCCGCAACACACTCATTCCGCTCGTAACGCTTCTTGCCGGTACTTTGCCGGGGTTGTTCAGCGGTGCGATGATCACCGAGCAGATGTTCGGCATCGAGGGTATCGGGTTAAAGGCATACGAAGCTCTGAAAGCAGGGGATATTCCGTTCATTATGGGCTATAATATGTTCCTTGCCATCCTCACGGTTATAGGAACGCTGCTTGCCGACCTGATGTATGCGGTGGTCGATCCTCGCGTCAAACTTACGAAATAGGAGAGAACGATGGAAGAAAAAGAAAGACAAAAGCGCGCGGAGGAATTGCTCGTCGGCGAAGAAATAAGCAACCTTTCCTCGCAGGAGGGGGCGGAAAAGCGCCCCGTAAGCGAAGAAACGGTTCATATCGCCGAAAGCGTTGCCGCGCTCGAGGAGGAAGAACCGGAGCATTTGGAAGACCGCGTCAAAATGCTTTCACCCGGCGCGGTGGTCGCAAAGCGGTTTTTCCGTTCCAAACTCTCCGTCATCGGGTTGATCACGCTCATCGTGCTGTTCGTGTTTTCCTTTGCGGGGCCGCTTTTGCAGTTCATTACCCCCGCCGTTTGGGGTCAGGACGAAGTAGACCGCAGCCCCGGTAAAATCGTTGAGATCAACAGCCCTTACGAATATGACGACATCGACGGGAACGATCAGGTCGCTTACGAGTATATCGCTTCGCCGAACGCCTTCAATTTCGACGGCCCTATCAGTCCTACGCATCTTCTCGGAACGGATAAAAACGGATACGATGTGTTGTCGCGCCTTATGTACGGCGGCAGAATATCGCTTACGCTGGGATTCGTCGTTGTCATACTCGAAACGCTGATAGGAATTGTACTGGGCGGTCTTGCCGGATATTTCGGCAAGTGGGTAGATATGCTGATCATGCGTATCGTCGATATATTCAATTGCATACCGCAGCTTCCGATCATGCTCATCATCAGTTATATGCTCGACGCGAACAACGTTGAGGCGATGTCAAAGCTATACATAATGATGGCGATGCTCACCCTGATCGGCTGGGCGGGCGTCGCCCGAATGGTGCGCGGTCAGATTTTGTACCTGCGCGAACAGGAATATATGATGGCGGCAGAAGCAACGGGGTTGAGCCTGTGGCGAAAGCTGTTCAAACATCTCCTGCCCAACGTTCTCCCGCAGCTGATCGTTTCGATGACGCTCGGATTGGGCGGTATCATCCTTACGGAGGCGACGCTCGGCTATCTCGGGCTCGGCGTTCCGGCGGAATATGCAACGTGGGGCAATATGATCAACGTGCTTACGAGCGAGGTTTCCTATTGGGGGCAGTATCCGAACCAGTGGGTGCCGGTCGGCATCTGCATCGTTCTTGCAGTCCTCGCGTTCAACTTTGTCGGTGACGGGCTGCGCGACGCGTTCGATCCGAAAATGAAGAGGTGACGGCGCATATGTTCGGACTGAAAAAAGACGGCAAACAAAAAAAATCGCATTACCTTACGCAAAAGGAATCGCGCGAGATCGCAAAGGCAAACAAGCAGGCGATCCGCGAACTTGAAAAGCAAAAGCTCCGCAAGGCGGATGAGTCGGAATATGCGGCGCAGATGAAAGACGAAAACAACATCGTTGAATTCGAAGATCTGCACACTTATTTCTTTACCGACGCAGGCGTTTCGCGCGCGGTCAACGGGGTTTCCTTCAATATTCCCGAGGGCAGCGTGGTCGGGATCGTCGGCGAATCCGGCTGCGGAAAGTCGGTTACAAGCCTTTCGCTGATGCGCCTTGTACAGGCGCCGCAGGGTCAAATCGTGCAAGGCTCCATCCGTTTCAAGTCCAGCGAATACGAAAAGGACGAAAACGGCAAGCCTATCCCCATTTACGAAACGGAGCCGGACGGCAACGGCGGGGAGCGAATCGTCACCGAGGAAAAAAAGGACAAGCACGGCAAAACCGTCCTCGACAAAGAGGGCAGACCTGTCATCGTTCCGGTACAGAAGCGCGATGTTTCCGGCGCGCTCATGTATAAAATGACCGAAAAGGTCTTTGATATTGCGAAAATGCCGATCAAGGAAATGTCGCGCATCCGCGGCAGGCAGATCGCAATGATTTTTCAGGAGCCGATGACTTCCCTCAATCCCGTGTTCACGGTAGGGAATCAGTTGGATGAGGTAACTCTTCTGCACATTCCCGGCTCGAACAAGGAAGAGGCGCGCCGCCGCAGCCTGGAAATGCTGAAAATGGTCGGCATCGCCATGCCCGAGCGCGTGTATAAATACTATCCGCACGAAATATCCGGCGGTATGCGGCAGAGGGTTATGATCGCAATGGCTCTCGCCTGCAACCCCCGCCTGATCATTGCGGACGAGCCGACGACCGCGCTCGACGTTACCATTCAGGCACAGATCCTCGACCTTCTGCGCGACGTGCGCAAAAAGATGGGCGGTTCCATCATGCTGATCACCCATGACCTCGGCGTCATTGCAGAAATGGCGGACTATGTTCACGTCATGTATGCAGGCAAGGTCATCGAAAGCGGTACCGTGCAGGAAATATTCAAAAACCCGCTCCATCCCTATACAATCGGGTTGCAGAAGAGCAAGCCTGTTGTCGGAAAGGATGTGGAGGAACTGTACAGCATTCCCGGTCAGGTGCCGAACCCGATCAATATGCCGAACTACTGCTATTTCCGTGAGCGGTGCGACCGTTGCGTAGCCAAGTGCAAGGGCGAGTACCCCGAATTCGTATGGGTAACTCCCACGCACGGCGTGGCATGTTATCTGTACTCGGAGGGCAATAAAAAGGAATGAGTGAAATTTTACAGCAAAATGCCCCCGTGCAGGAGGCGCCCGGTGATGAAAACGTGCTGCTGAAAGTCAGCCACCTTAAAAAATATTTTCCCATCCGCGGAGGGCTGCTCGGCGAAAAGACGCAGTATGTCCGCGCGGTAGACGATATATCGTTTAACGTGCGCGCCGGTCAGACGGTCGGAATCGTCGGCGAGTCCGGTTGCGGCAAAACGACGATGGGAAGGACAATTCTCCGGCTGCATTCGGTCACCTCGGGCGAGGTCATCTTCAACGGCATGGATTTGGGCAAGATGAATGCGCGCGCGCTGCGCAAAATCCGACCGCAGATCCAGATGATTTTCCAGGATCCCTATTCCAGTCTTTCCCCGCGAATGACGGTGGGTGAGATCATCGGCGAAGCGGTGCGGCAGCATCATATCGTATCCAAAGAGGAATACAAAGAATATATCTTCGACGTAATGCGCCGCTGTGGTTTGCAGCCGCAGTATTTCGAGCGATACCCGCATGAATTTTCGGGCGGACAGCGGCAACGCATCTGCATCGCTCGCTCGATTGCGCTCAAACCACGCCTCATCATCTGCGATGAGCCTGTTTCCGCGCTCGACGTGTCCATCCAGGCGCAGATCATAAACCTTCTGAAGGAACTGCAGAGGACGGAGGGCATCGCGTATATCTTTATTTCGCACGACCTTTCCGTTGTCGAGCATATCTCCGACGAGGTCGGCGTCATGTACCTCGGCAATATGATGGAGTACGGAAAAACAAAAGATATTTTCTCGCGTCCGCTGCATCCGTATACCGAGGCGCTGTTTTCTGCCGTGCCGGTGCCGGATCCGGACTATAAGATGAACCGCATCATCCTCAAGGGCGATATCCCTTCCCCGGCGAACCCGCCTTCGGGCTGCAAGTTCCATACCCGCTGCGAAAAATGCAGAGATATTTGTACGCGCGAGGAGCCGGTTTTCCGCGAGTTGGAGCCGGGGCATTTTGTGGCGTGCCATCTGTATGACGATTCAGGCGTATCCGGGGCAGCAGACTCCGGCAACCGCGAAGAGCAACAAGAAGCAAAAGCGTAATAAACAGAAAAGAGGAAACTATGTATCGCATCAAGTATAAGATGTTGGCAATGGGGCTTGCGCTCCTCATGTGTGCTTCCGTATTGACCGCCGCATTCCTTCCGGAAGGCGGCAAGGCTGGCGGAAATATGTCAGCCGGCACCAACGACGGAGGGTTCAGCATCACGGAGGACGATTCGCTCGCCCTTGCCGACACGTCTTCCGCCTTCGATCAATCCCTGACCGATATTGCGCCCGAAGTAAGCGGGAAGCAATGGCTTATCGTTTCTTTGGAAGGGGAAAGCCTCGCCGACCGCCGCGGGAACAAAGATTTGAGCGAATTTGCTGAAACCGGCAGAGGAAAGAGCATCGAGCGCAGCCTGCAAAACGAGCAGGCAGATTTTCTCGATAATCTGAGAGGAGCGGGAATCCCTTACGAGCTGAAATACAGTTATACGATGCTCACCAATGCCGTTGCTATCCGTACCGATGTCAAATATGCGGAAAAGATCGCAACGATGAAGGGTGTTTCGTCGGTCAATATTTCCGAATATTACTATGCCCCGCAGGACGAAGAGGTATCCAACAATGCCAACGTGTGGGGTACGGGTATTTATAAGGTAGACGAGGAGGTTGCCAACGAGTACAGCAAAGGCATGGTCGCGGCAGTACTCGATACCGGTATCGATTCCAGCCACGAGGTCTTCCAGGTCGAACCCGAGGAGCCGAGCCTGTCCAAGGAAATGGTGGCGGAACGGGTGTTTAACGGCGTCAATTCCGGCGTACAGGGTCTAGATCCCGACGTAACGGCAGACGACGTGTATTACAATTCCAAAATTCCGTTCGCATACGATTACGCGGATAAGGATACGGATGTATACCCGTCTTACTCCGCGCACGGCACGCACGTTGCCGGTATCATTGCCGGCTCCCCCGTTGACAATATCGTCGACCAGGACGGAAAACCCATCCTCGACCAGAACGGCGAGCAGATGGACTTCCGCGGCGTTGCTCCGCAGGCACAGCTTGTTATCTGCAAGGTCTTTACCGACAATGCAGACAGCACTTCTTTGGGCGGGGCGGAGGAGATGGATATCCTCGCCGCTTTGGAAGACTGCGTCAAACTGAAAGTCGACGTCATCAATATGAGTCTCGGTTCGTCCGCAGGATTTTCTACGGGCGATAACGAGCATATGCAGGAAGTGTACGACAGCATCCGCGCCGCAGGCATTTCTCTGGTCGTCGCCGCAAGCAACGATTACAGTGCGCATTACGGCGGTACATACGGTACAAACCGCGCAGAATATCCCGATTCCGCGACGGTCGGCTCGCCGTCCACTTATCCCGGCTCGCTCAGCGTTGCAAGTATCAACGGTCAGCAATCCAAGTATATCAAAGTAACGGTCGGCGGCGAGGATAAATATCTCTACTTTACCGAAGCGAGCGATGCTTCCGGCGAAGAAAAAGATTTCGTTGCCGAAATGAAAGAGAAAAATCCGGGGCTTGTGAACCAGTCGACCGGCGATTTGACCGTCGATTTTGTTGTTGTTCCCGGTTACGGCAATATTTCCAATTATTCGAGGGTCAATGTAGACGGCAAGGTTGCGGTTGTCAGCCGCGGCGGCAACGTTTCCTTTGAGCAGAAAGTCCGCAACGCCATGCAGCGCGGTGCAGTCGGCTGCGTCATCTATAATAATGTTTCGGGCATTATCCGCATGAGCCTGGGCAACATCAGCAATCCGATACCGACCTGCTCGATTACGATGGATGCGGCAAGCAACATCATAAACGCGGGCAGCGGCACCATGGTCATCAGCGAAAACCAGAAGGCGGGGCCGTTCATGTCCGACTTTTCCAGCTGGGGGCCTACGCCCGAGTTGCATCTCAAGCCGGAGATCTCTGCCCACGGCGGCGAAATCACGTCTTCCGTCCCCAACGGCTGGGCGGAGTACAGCGGCACGTCGATGGCTTCGCCGAACATGGCGGGTGCGATGAGCTTGATTATCTCGTATATCGAGCATAACGAAGAACTCTTTAAGCCCGGCGAGGCGGGCAGCATGACCGACTCGGTTGCCATCTCCAACTTCCTCGTTATGAGTACGGCGACCATCGCGCGCGACGAATATGCCAACCCGTATTCGCCCCGCAAGCAGGGCGCAGGGCTTGCCGACATTGCAAAGGCGATAAAAACGCAGGCGTACCTGTATCAGCCCGGCATTGACAAGGCGAAAATCGAAGTGGGCGACGATCCGGAAAAGACGGGCGAATATACGCTTACTTTCCACGCCCGCAACCTTTCCGACCGCGAGCGCACCTATGCTCTCGGCACGCAGACAATGACCGAAACGCTTGCTTCCGACGGATTGACCGTTGCCGAGCGTTCGTATATGCTCAACAACATGACGGAAGTATCTTTTTCCGGCGAAGGGGTGGATGGCAGCACGCTTACGCTCGCTCCGCATGCCGATGTAAAGATCACCTGCACGGTCAAGCTGAACGATGCGGCGAAAAATTATATCAATGAAAGCTTTGTCAACGGCATGTATGTCGAGGGGTTTGTGACTCTTAAAGATACGACCGGCGACGGAAATTCCGTCGATATGAATATCCCTTGGCTGGGGTTCTACGGAGACTGGTATGCTGCGCCCATGTTCGATATTTCGGACTACGAATTGGGCGAAGCGCTTGCCGACGACAGTATCCCCGACGACGAAAAACCGGAAGCGGCTATTTATCCGACCATTCCGCTCGGCTCGTATTGGGGGGAGGAATATATCATCCCTCTCGGGTCTTACCTGTATACGCAGGATCCCAATGTGCAGCAGATCTATCCTTCGGCGGATAAGGCATCGATCTCCATCTACGACGACGCGAACCATCATACCGTCCATAAACTGTACGGAATCTATACGGGCTTGTTGCGCGGCGCGAAGGAAATGAAAATGACGATCACCGACGCCGTGACGGGTGAGGTGGTGTACGAAGGAATGCAGAAAAATGTGCGCAAATCCTTCACGGGCGGTTCGAGTACGGCGCACGCATCCCTTGTCGAAATGGATTGGGATCCGAAGGCGCTGGGGCTTGAAAACAACCGGCAGTATCTCTTCCATATGGAAGGTCTGCTTCCGGACGTGGTCGACCCCGATTCGCCGGACGGCGTGCGGAAATACGACCCTTCGCAGTACGAATACGGAAAGAGTTTCGATTTCAATTTCTATATTGATACCGAGGCTCCGGAAATCGTCGACTATCGCGTTCGCTATGATGTGCGCACCAACGAAAACGACGAGGTGGAGTATTCCGTTTATCTCGACGTCGACATTTATGACAACCATTATGCGCAGTCTGTAGCTCTGTGCTTTGCCGATTATACGGAAATGCAGCTGGAGATGCTCGATTCGCAGATGACTCCCGTATACAGCGAGCGCAATTCGATCACCACGGTTACGCTCGACATCACCGACTATTACGATCAGGATGTTGACATGTATCTGCAGGTAGACGACTACGCACTGAATGCGCGCGCCTATCGCATCAACGATTTCAAATCGCTTGCAGATGCGGTAAATTATCCCGAGCAAATCGATATCGTTACGGGTACTGACGTCGAGGGGAATCCCGATTATTCCAAACAGGTCGAAATCGGCGTCAACGAGGCTCTTTCGATTCAGACGGCTGTTTCCCCCGCAGACGCGGCGAACGTCAATCTGTATTGGCACTCTTTCGATGAAAGCATCGTGCGTGTGCAGGACGGCGAAATATTCGGCGTTTCGCCCGGTACGACGATCGTGCGCGTATACGGCGGCAAGGACGAATATGCGGAAGCGTCCGACGGTATTCTTGTAACCGTAACGGAGAATGAAGCCGCTGCTCCCGGCGTGAAACGGCTGGAACTTGGTCTGATCGAAAATGCAGACAACAACATGGTCAATCCGACCAATACGACCGTTTCGGTGCATCCGAACGAGTCATTCCGTCTGAATGCGACCATTGAACCGTGGTATGCAGACATAGAACCGGACATTCGTTGGACGTCATCCGTGCCGCAGGTAGCAACGGTTGATGCGGTCACGGGGTATGTCAATACCCTCAGCGAAGGCACGACAACAATTACCGGCACTCTGTATATCAACGGGCGTCCCAGCCTGTATGCGGTATGGACACAGCTGTCTGTCGGGCCGGAATTCGTCGTCGACAACGGTTATTTGCGCGAGTATCACGGCAAGGGCGGCAAAGTTACGATACCGAAACGGCTGAACGTATATTATATATACGAAGATGCCTTCCGCGACAATGCCAATATTACCGAACTGGAGATTTCCGCACCCTGTACGGAGATACAGAGCTATGCCTTTGCGAATATGAAGGCGCTCAAACGGGTAGTGCTTCCGGACACGGTAGAGTATGTGCATAGTGCGGCGTTCCTGGGGTGTTCCAACCTTGAGCAGATCGATCTGCATTCCCGTTCGATCACCTTCGGCAATATGTGCTTTGCGAAGTGTACTTCGCTGAAATATATCAACAACGTGGAACTCAAATCGCACGTTGACGGCAAAACCGCAGAGATCCTCTCCCTCGAAGAAGGGAAAGATTTCACGCGGATTCCTGCAAACCTGACCTCGGTCGGGAGGCAGGCGTTTTCCGGCTGTACTTCGCTGCAGGATCTCGATATTACCGAACTGCGCGTCGCCGGCGAAGGCGCATTCCTCGGTTGTACCGCATTGCAGACGGTTACGTTGAGCAGGTTCACCGCGATCAGCAGCGATATGTTCTACGGCTGTTCCAATCTTACGACCCTCATTTATACGGATCTTACGCCGGAACTGATCGGAACAATCTCTTACGCGGGGGCGGAATCTCCCTTCGGCGGCTGTAAAATCGATACGATTCTGCTGAAAGACGGAAGCGGAAACACTGCAGTGATGGATCCGGAAACCGACGCTGTTTACAGCGATGCAGGTAAAACCGTTTTGCTGCGCGTTTCGCAGAATGTTAAATCGTTTGTATTGCCGTCTACGGTAGAAGTGATCGGCGCGAATGCGTTCTCGGGCAATGAAGGGCTTACCTCCGTCGATTTCAGCGACGCAGCGAATCTGCGCGAAATCGGCGCATATGCCTTCTCCGGCACGGGGTTACAGTCCGTTGCAATTCCCGCATCGGTAACAACGCTGGGAAGGGGAGCTTTCTCGTGGTGCGAAGATCTTTCGCAGGTCGACCTCTCCGCGTATGCCGGGGATATTCCGCGCGACGCATTCTATAACTCCGGTGTTTCGTCGGTGCAATTCGGTGCAAAAACCGAATCGGTCGGCGCACAGGCGTTCATGAACACGGCATTGCGCTCGCTCGACCTTACCGGTACGAATATTTCCGCCCTGGGCAACAGCGCCTTTGCGAACTGCCCGCTCCTGACGGAAGTCAAACTCGGTGTCATCGCTTCTTTGGGCGACGGCGTGTTTGCGACAGACAGGGAAGGCTCGCTCGAAAGCGTCTCCTTTGCCGAAGGCAGCAGTGCGCTTGGCACTTACACGTTTGCGGGGCAGTCCAATCTTACCGTTATCGCGCTTCCCGCAAGCCTGCAAAGTCTTACCGAGATCGGTGCGGGCGTGTTCAGCGGCTGCGGCGCGCTCACTTCGCTTCCGTTCGTTCCGACGAGCGTCGGCGATTCCGCCTTTGACGGCTGCACGGCTCTGGCAACGCTTGATCTTTCTCAGCTGAAAGAGGCTGGCAATGCAGCGTTCCGCAACTGTGCCGTACTCAACGTCGGCACTTTGCCGAACCTTATAAGTGCGGGCAACGAGGCTTTCTTCGGCTGCGAAAAGCTGACGCAGGCAAGCATGAACGGCGTTACCTTCATCGGGGCACATGCTTTCGAAAACACCTCGCTTTCGTCGCTTACATTGAACGATAATATCCAAACGATCGGGAAATATGCGTTTGCCAATACTCTTCTTACCGGCGAGAACGGCGTGCTTACCATCCCTGCGGGCGTCACGACGATCGGAGAAGGCGCATACAGCGGTCTTGCATCGGTCAAATCGTTCGCTATCGGCGATAACGAAAAATACTTTGTCGAGAGCGGAATGCTGTATCAGCGTGTGCCGAACGGCGTACAGCTTATTGCATTCCCCGCCGGTTCCGACGGCGACAACGGCAAAGTCGAACTCAATGCACAGACCGTCCGCCTCGGTGCGAGTGCCTTTGAAAACGCAAAGAAAATAGAGTCAGTCGAGTTCCCGTATGTGTTCAAGTCGATCGGCGACCGTGCTTTCTTCGGCAGTTCTGCGGAAACCTATATTTTCGGATGTCTTACGGCACCCGTCCTTGAAGCACAGGTACTGTATGCGGAAGACTTTGAAGCCGGTTCGGATATGTATCTTATTCTTTCGATGTCGGGCAGTATCGCCAGCGAAAAGTACTATGCGAACTTCAAAGATTATGCGGCAAAGAAAATATTTGCAGGCAAAGACGGCGTAAAGGGGATAGAAGACTTCGGGCTTACGCTCCGTTGCCCCGAAAACGCCATCGGGTATGATGGTTATATTTATTCGGCATATTTTTCGACGGTTGAAAGAACGCCGCTGATCGCAGATGATACGGCGCGCAATGCCCAGGCGGCAATCGAAAAGCTGCCGACGCCGGAGGCAATCCGTGCGTTAAGCGCTTCCGAAACGCAAACCTGGAAAGATTACCGTGCATTGGTATCCGCTGCGCGTGAGGCGTATAACATCGTAACTGCGGTGCAGAGCCAATTTGTTACGAATTCGGATACGCTGTACGAAGTGGAAACAGCAATGCGTGAGCGCGCGAAAGACTTCGGAGAAACGGTTACGCAGAGCAGGCTGATCATCAGCCAGATGCCGGATAAGATGGCATACCTGCGCGGCGAAAAATTCGATCCCGCGGGCATGGTCTTGCTTCTCGTCTGGTCAGACGGTTCCCGCGAGGTCATTTCCGATTCCGAGTATACGATTTATAACGGAGATGCGCTTTCGATGGATAATCCGACGGTTATTATCGAGTTCAACGGACTGCAGACTCCTTTGAATGTCACGGTAAGCAAGCCTGCCATTCAATCGGTTTCGGTCGCGTCTGTTCCCGAAAAGGAATACCGCCCCGGCGATATGTTCTCGAAGTCGGGCATACGGCTGAATGTCCTCTATGCGGACGGCATCGAAGAAACGGTTTCCGCTTCTTCCGAAATCGAAATTGTCGATCCCAAGCCGTTGACCGAAGGTGAAAACGTCATCACGCTTTCGTATCGCGGATTCACAACGACCTATACGGTTACCGTAAAGGCTGTCGATGGCGGAACGGATGATCCTACGCCGCCGCCGGTCGAAGGCGGATGTTCTTCGGCAGTTGCGTGGAGCGCATTGCCTGCAGCAGGCATGCTGCTTGCCGCCGTGCTGGTTGTTTTGTTCAAAAAGAAAAGAGGGGATCGTTAAGTTCCCGTAAAAGAAAAAGAGCGTCATTTGGCGCTCTTTTTTCTGAAAACAGGAAAAAATATTTTTAAAGCACGCTCCGCTCTATCTATATATGGCTCCGCTGCGTAAATGCTCTGAACTATGCCGTGTGGCTTCAATAAACTGCGCGGCATAGCTTTTGCCTATTTATTACAATGCGTTTTAAGTATTTGACAGGCGGGGCTTGCACCTATTATAATAGTAAAAAATGGGAGCAGCCTGTGCCGTGGCGGATGGTATGCTCTTCAGTCGGGAGGAACGGAAATGATAGGGAACTTCACTTATTGCAACCCCACAAAGATCTATTTCGGCAGGGATGCGTTGGAAGGTTTGAATAAAGAATTGCCCAAATACGGCAAAAACGTGCTTTTAGTGTACGGGGGCGGTTCCATAAAAAAGAACGGGATTTACGATAAAGTCGCGGCGATTCTCAAAGCGAACGGCAAAAACGTGTTTGAAGACGCGGGAGTTATGCCCAATCCCACGGTGGAAAAGCTGTACGAGGGGATCAGTCGGGCAAAAAAGGCGAATGCGGATTTCATTCTCGCCGTCGGCGGAGGCTCTGTATGCGATTATGCGAAGGCGCTCTCCGTTTCCGTCCATTGCAGCGAAGATCCGTGGGATAAATATTATATTCGCTTCGAGGAGCCGGACTGTGAAATTATCCCCGTCGGCTGTGTGCTTACGATGGTCGGCACGGGCAGCGAGATGAACGGCGGCTCCGTCATCACCAATCATGCGCAAAAGCTGAAAATCGGGCATGTATTCGGCGAATCCGTGTTCCCTAAATTTTCCTGTCTGAATCCCGAATATACGTTTACGCTTCCGCGGTATCAGATGGTTTCGGGATTTTACGACATCATGTCGCATATCCTCGAACAGTATTTTTCGGGAACGGACGACAACACGTCCGATTATGTGATGGAAGGGCTTTTGCGCTCGCTCATCCACAGTGCGCTCGTCGCCGCGGACGACCCGAACAACTATGAAGCGCGCAGCAACATCATGTGGACGGCAACCTGGGCGCTGAACACCTTTGTCGCCATGGGTAAAAGCACCGATTGGGAAGTGCATATGCTCGGGCAGGCGGTGGGAGCCATTACCGATGCAACGCACGGAATGACTCTAGCGGCGGTCTCTATGCCGTATTACCGTCACATCCTGCCGTATGGTCTGCCCAAGTTCAAACGGTATGCTATCAATGTATGGAACATCGACCCCGCGGGCAAGACGGACGAGCAGATTGCAGGTGAGGGGCTCGCCGCTATGGAAGCATGGATGAAAAAACTGGGACTTGTTATGAACATCACCGATCTCGGCGCAAACGAATCTATGCTCGACGACCTCGTCAAGAGCACGCTCGTCATGCAGGGCGGCTATAAGGTACTCACCGCGGAAGAGATACGGCAAATCTTCCGCGAAAGCCTGTAATATGCGGCGTCTGCGCTTTTTAACTGCTCTTTTCGCGCTGTTGTTCGCGCTCTCGGTTTTCGGATTTGCGGGCTGTGCTGGCAGGCAAAGCGGTGACCCTGCTGACGGGGAAACGCCCGCCGGCGGGGAAGATGCGGAGGGGATTGCAATGGATATCCGGCTCACGATCGGCGGTCAAATTTTTCGGGCAACACTCGAACCCGGCGAAACGGGTGCGGCGTTCGCCGCCCTGTTGCCCCTCACGCTTGAAATGCGCGAGCTGAACGGCAATGAGAAATATCATTACCTGAACGAATCTCTGCCGGCGCAGGCAGAGCGTGTCGGTCGTATCGAGGCGGGCGATTTGATGCTGTACGGCACGGAGTGCATCGTCCTGTTTTACGAGAGTTTTCCGACCTCATACAGCTATACGCGCATCGGCAGGATTGAAGGCGCTGACCGGCTTGCCGCGGCGGTCGGCGGCGGCAGCGTCACCGTCGCATTTTCTGCAAACGGTTAAAGTTTTTATACGGGAGGTTATTATGATTTATCGGGATTTTCAGGGATTAAAGCTGTCCGCGCTCGGGTTCGGCACTATGCGCCTGCCCACAATCGGCGGCGTGTATTCGAAGATCGATGAAAAAGCCGCAGCTGAAATGTTCGATTATGCCATCCAACACGGCGTCAACTATTTCGACACCGCGTGGGGGTATCACGACGGCGAATCGGAAAACACGGACGGAAAAATTTTATCCAAGTATCCGCGCGAAAGTTTTTATCTCGCGAGTAAATTCCCCGGCTACGATTTGTCCAATTTCGGCAGGGTCGAAGAGATTTTCGAAAAGCAGCTGAAGAAGTGCAGAGTCGATTATTTCGATTTCTATCTCTTCCACAATGTTTGCGAAATGAATATCGACGCCTATCTGAACGAGGAAAAGTACGGCACCTATTCCTACCTCATGGAGCAAAAGAAGAATGGGCGTATCCGTCATCTCGGTTTTTCCGCGCACGGCAGTTTGGCTGTTATCGAGCGTTTCCTCGAAAAGTACGGCAAGGATATGGAGTTCTGCCAATTGCAAATCAATTATCTCGACTGGGAATTCCAGAACGCAAAGGGCAAGGTCGAACTCCTCAAAAAATACAACATCCCTGTGTGGGTGATGGAGCCGGTGCGCGGCGGCAAGCTGGCGAGCCTTGCGGCGGAGGATGAAAAAAAGCTCAAGGCGCTTCGCCCGAACGATTCCATCGCTTCGTGGGCGTTCCGCTTTTTGCAGGCACTGCCCGAAGTCAAGGTCATCCTTTCGGGCATGTCGGACATGAAACAGGTCAAAGACAATATTAAAACGTTCGAGGAGGAAAAACCTTTGAACGCGGAGGAGTCGGCTGTGCTGGATGCGATCGCGAGGGAAATGCTCGCAAAAACGTCGCTGCCCTGCACGGCGTGCCGTTACTGCACGAGCCATTGCCCCAAGCATCTCGATATTCCCGAACTTATCAAGCTGTACAACGAGCACCGCTTTACGGGCGGCGGGTTCATAGCGCCGATGGTCGTTTCTGCTCTGGCTGAAGAGAAACGCCCGAGCGCGTGCGTCGGTTGCCGCAGCTGCGAAAAGGTCTGCCCGCAGCAGATCAAAATTTCTGAAATGATGAAGGACTTTACCGCAAGGTTAAACGCGTCAGAATAAAAAAGGAGAATACATAAAAAATGATTGAATCGGTATTGGCTAAACATAACGCAAAGCTCGGTACGAAAATTACCGTCAAATCGCTGATTTCCGTCGGCGTCGTCGCGCTGGCGGTATTATTGCCGCAGCTCGTGCATTTGATTGCGGGCGCTTCGGGCGGCGTGCAGTGGCTGCCCATGTATCTGCCCGTCCTGCTCGGCGGGTGCCTGCTCGGCTGGAAATGGGGGCTGGGCGTCGGCGTCCTTTCGCCGCTCGTCAGTTTCGCGATTACATCGCTCACGGGCAATGCGATGCCCGCCGCATCCCGCCTTCCGTATATGATGGCGGAACTCGCGGTATTTGCCGCCGTATCGGGGCTGTTCTCGAAAAAAATTGCCGAAAACGGCTGGATGGCGTTCCCCGCCGTGCTGTTGGCACAGGTGAGCGGCAGGGCGGTATTCCTCGCACTCGCCGCTATCTTCCAGGGCGTTTCCGCACTGTCCGCGGCGGCGGTGTGGTCGCAGATCCAGGCGGGGCTGTTGGGCATGGTCTTGCAGGCGGTGCTCGTTCCCTTCATCGCAATGGGTCTGCGCGCCCTTCTTCTGCGCGACAAGGAGTAAACAAATGCAATACAGGGCTCTGGGAAAAACCGGCCTGAACGTGAGCGAGATCGGTCTTGGCTGCGAAGGCTTCCTCGAAAAGAGCGAAGCCTTCACCCGCGAGATGTTCTCGCTCGCATTCGATAAAGGCGTCAATATCATGGATCTGTACAGTCCGAATCCCGATATGCATGTCCGCGTCGGGCGGGAAATTGCGCCGCACCGCAGGGAGTTCGTCTATCAGGCACACCTGTGTACGGCGTGGCAAAACGGGCAGTACAAGGCGACGCGCGACATGCGCGAGATCGTCCCTTCCTTTGAAACCATGCTCAAAAACCTCGGCACCGACTACATCGACGTGGGGATGATCCATTACGTCGATTCGGCGGCGACGTGGAAGAAAATCGCGGAAGGGGAAATCATGGAATATGCGCAAAAGTTGAAGGCGCAGGGCAAAATTCTGCACATAGGCATGAGCAGCCACAACCCGCTCGTTGCGCTCGAGGCGGTCAAGAGCGGACTCATCGAGGTACTCATGTTCTCCGTCAATCCCTGCTACGACCTTCTCCCCGGCGACGAGGATGTGGAAAAGCTGTTCGACGAGGAAAGCTATAAAAAGCCGCTGTTCAACCTCGACCCCGCCCGTGAGGAGCTGTACGAAACCTGCCAGCGCATGAGCGTGGGTATCACGGTGATGAAGGCGTTCGGCGGCGGCGATCTGCTCACCGACGATTCGCCCGCGGGCAAGGCACTCACCGTGCCGCAGTGCATCCACTACGCGCTCACCCGCCCCGCGGCGGCGTCCGTCATGGTCGGTGCGCACTCGCGCGAACAGCTCGAAGCGTCGCTGTATTACGAAGATGCGACGGAGGAGGAGCGCGACTACGCTTCGGTGTTTGCGACCTTCCCGAAAATCAGCTGGGAAGGGCACTGCATGTACTGCGGTCACTGCGCTCCCTGCCCGAAGGGCATCGACGTGGCGACGGTCACAAAATTTCTGAACCTTGCGAAGGCGCAGGGAAGCGTGCCGGAAACGGTGCGCGAGCACTATGCCTCCCTCAATGCTAAGGCGGGCGACTGTATCGCTTGCGGCGCGTGTGAAAAGCGTTGTCCGTTCGGGGTTAAAATTACCGAAAACATGCGCGCGGCGAAATCCTTGTTCGGCGCGTAATCAAACGAATCGGAGGTGCGTATCATGTACGATTTGCAGTCGCTGCGGGAAATGGTGGAGAAGGAAGGCTTCACCTGCGCGATCGCCAAGGGCGAAAAGCTGTTTACGAGCACTTCGCGCGGCGTCCGCCCGCTTCTGGATCTGATCGAAAGCGGCGAGGATTTTCGCGGCGGCGTCGCCGCGGATAAGATCGTCGGGAAGGCTGCCGCGCTCCTGTATGCGCATATGGGCATGGGCGAGGTGTACGCGTGCGTGCTCGGCGAGGGCGGACTGGCAGTTCTGCGCGGGCATAACATCTCCGTACAGTTCGGAATGCTCACCGAGCGCATCATTAACCGCGCCGGCACAGATATTTGTCCGATGGAACGCGTATGTGAAACGCTTACCGACCCGGTTGAGGCATATATTGCCATAAGAAAGCGTGCCGTTGAACTTGCGACAGACAGGCACGGTAACCATAAATAAACCAGGGATTTGCGCGGTTGCAGCGCTAAAATCGCATAATTGCGAAGTACTATGTGTAACATAAAGCAGAGAAAATTTAAAAACAGCAGCCCTTTGGCTGCTGTTTTTAATTTCTTATTGCTTACCGTATCAGATTTTGTCGATGAATTTCAAACTGTATTTCTGGTAATCGCCGCAGACGCTGAATGCCGTGTTTTTAGCTTCGAAGCGCAAAATATTTACATTTGCTTCCTTGCCGCCGAAGTAGATTTTTCCGTCGACATATTCGACTTTCCGCCAACAGGCGGCGAGGGTTTCGCCGAGGAATTTGATATAACTTTCTCGAGCCGTCCAATGCACATAAAAATCGGAGGTGGAGTGGATTTCTGCTTTTTCGCGTTCGGAAAATTTGTTCAATACGGCAGGGCGCGCTTTGCCGGCAAGGTTTTCACAGTCGAAGCCTACCTGTTTTTTCCCCACGGCGAGTGCCGTAAGCCCTTTGCTGTGGCTGAGGTTGAAATGAATTTTTCCGCCTTTTATGTAAGGTTTGCCGTTAATTGTTTTACAAATCGTCGGATTTAGTATATTATAATACTTGCGAAGGACGAATTTGATAAACTCTTCCGATTCTGCCTCACAAAAAGTATAAAATATATCGATCATACCTTTATTATAGCATACATATTGTTGAAAGCAAGTGTTTTTAGAAAATTTTATGGTAAAATTGCGGAGGTGCAGCAGTGAATCGCTCTGAAACGGCAAGAGAAAATTTTAAAAACGGATATAATTGTTCGCAGTCAGTGTTTCTCGCTTTTTCCGACCTCATTCCGCTGGACGAAAAGACGGCTTTGAAAATTTCCGCGCCTTTCGGCGGGGGCGTGGGGCGCATGCGCGAGGTCTGCGGTACTGTTTCCGCAATGATGATGATCTGCGGTCTTGTCTTTTATGATGCGGAGCACGTTACCCTGGAAGAAAAATCGGCGCTTTACGCGCGAGAGCAGGAGTTGGCGCGCTGCTTCCGCGAAAAAAACGGCACAATTGTCTGCCGCGAGCTTTTGCGCGGCGTCACTGCGGACTGTTCCCCCAGTGCGTCTGCGCGTACGGCGGAATATTATAAAAAACGTCCCTGCGCCGATCTGTGTGCCTGTGCTGCGGAAATTTTGGAAAAATATCTTATCGAACAGGGAATTTTACCGGATCCCCGCCGTGAGGAGAAAAAATGATTTATACAATAACGCTGAACCCGTCGCTCGATTATATTGTGCATGCGGATTCATTTGCTTCGGGCAAGGTCAACCGTTCGCAGCGGGAAGAGATTTTGCCGGGCGGAAAGGGGGTCAATGTCTCCCGCGTCCTGGCGCAGCTCGGTGTTCCGTCCGTCGCGCTCGGGTTCGCCGCGGGATTTACGGGCGAGGAGTTTATCCGGCTGACCGGGGAATACGGTGTGGCGACAGATTTTCTGCCCGCGGCAGGAATGACCCGCATCAATGTCAAAATCCGTTCGCGCGAAGAAACGGATATCAACGCGAGCGGCCCGTCCGTTGCGGAGGACGACTTGCGTGCGCTTGGGCAAAAATTGGCGTCCGCGCCGGAAGATTCTGTACTCGTTCTCGCAGGGAGCGCCCCCGCATCGCTCTCTTCCGATTGTTATTCGCGGCTGCTCGCGTTCAGCGGGAGAAGCGATTTTCGCATCGTGCTTGATGCGTCGGGAAAACTTTTTGCCCGCTCCGTCGCGCTCTTGCCGTGGCTCGTCAAACCAAACCTCGAAGAATTGGAAGAACTGGTCGGAGAAACGTTGGCTTCCCGTTCCGACGCGGCGCGCGCCGCGCGGCAGTTGCAGGGGCGTGGGGTGAAAAACGTCATCGTCAGCCTGGGCGGCGAAGGCGCGCTGCTGGCTTCGGAGAGGGGAGAGGAGATTTTTGTTGCTGCGCCGCAGGGAAAAGTTCTCGATACGGTTGGCGCAGGCGATTCCCTTCTCGCGGGTTTTCTTGCGGCAAAGGAGCGGGGCGGCTCGGATAAGGAAGCGCTGGAACAGGGGGTTGCGGCGGGCAGCGCCACGGCTTTCCGCGTCGGATTGGCGACCGGAAAAGAGATCTGTTCTCTGTTGCAAAAAATGCACGCACTGAAAAATTAAACAACATTAATATAAATACTGTCTATAAAATAAAGGCGGGCAATTTCGAGGAAAGCATTGCCCGTCTTCATATTTTAAATCAATTCAAATTTAATTTTATTACCGCCTTGCCCGAGCTTTGGCGGCAGCCGCCGCGCAGACGGGGCGAAGCCAGAACGGCGCGCGGAAATTGTGCCGCATGAGCAGGCGCACAACGGCGGAGCGCTCCTTCGCAGCCACGCGCAGAGCCATGCTTTCCGACTTCAGAAAATCGTCGAACAGCCGTATTTCTTCCGCCTTGTTTTCCGCTGCAAATTCTGCGTATACGCCGATGACGCGGTTGCATGCATAGGCAAAAGCAAAGCTGTATTTTTCCCTGTCGAGCGATGCCTTGATTTCGCCGAAAAAGCGGATGAACGCACGCAGGGATTCGGCGGAGCCTTCCGCATCGTCGGGTTCGGGGTTTTGTTCTTCGCCGACAAAATCAATGGCTGCGGAGGTTTCGGCGAGCAGAAGGAAAGCGGCAAGCCGTTCTCCGCGGCGGGCGGAGCGAAGATCTCGCGGCAGCTTACGGAACAATTCCAGGCTTACGGCGCAATTGAGTTGCCGGGGATTCAGCCCCGTCCGAAGTATGTCCGCCGCGTCGGGTAGTTCGCTTTTTTCTTCGGTGCGGAACAGAAGAATATCCTCCGTATGTTCCGCAAGCAAGGCGGGCAGACGGCTGAACCCGGAAAAATGCCCGGCTCCCTCGCCCGGGAAAAGAACGTATTTGCCTCGCGGTTCGGCATCTGCAGGCACCGCCTCGCATCCGTCGGGCAAGTCGGGCGGCAAATCGCTTCCGCCTATAATTACGGATAAAGCCGGCTGCGGCGGGGCGGGTGCAGGCTCTTCCTTCTTTCTCTTCCAAAACGCAAATTTCATGAATATAGTATAGCACAGCGCGGCGTAAAACTCAAGCATGAAACTGCGATAAATTCCGTAATTGCCGCCGATGCGTTTGCCATTTTAACAATTGTGTGTTATAATAATTCATCATGAAGGAAAAGAAGGGTATCCGCGCCGCTGTTTTCGATTTGGACGGCACTCTCATCGACAGTATGGAGATATGGCGCGAAGTGGACGAAGATTTTTTCGCGCGGCGCGGTATGCCGGTACCGGAAGGATATCAGGAGCGCATTGCACATTTGGGCTTTCGCGAATGCGCGGCATTTACCGTGCGCGAATATCTGCCCTCCGAATCGGAGGAAGAGATAATCGAAGAGTGGAGGAAGTTATCCCTTTCCAAATATTCCGCGGAAGACGGGGCAAAATATTTCAAACCCGGTGCGCTTGCGTTTGTGCGGCGGTTGAAGGAAAAGGGGATTCGCCTGGGTGTCGCTACCGCTTCTTCGCCCGATTTCTTTATGCCGATTTTGCGCGCGGGCGGTGTTGAGACGCTGTTCGACGAATATTGTACCGTCGACGAGGCGGGGCGGAATAAGAGCTGCCCGGACATTTTCCTCCGCATTGCGGAAAAATTGGGGGTAACGCCTGCCGAATGCGCCGTTTTTGAGGATAATCTTACGGCGCTGCGCGCGGCAAAGTCGGTGGGGATGTTTGCCGTAGGAGTGTTCGACGAGGCGTCGCGCGCCTTCCGTGCGGAAATGGAGAAGGAGGCGGATTTATTCATCCTCTCTTTTGAAGATCTGCAGGATCAATTCTGACTTTTAATTCAGCGAGGTTTTCCTATGTACGTTTCCAAACTCAACCTGATTGAAACAGAGAAAGCTCTCAAGGAGATCAAACAGGTCTTCGAGCAGGAACTGTCGCAGGCTCTCAACCTGACGCGCATCAGCGCGCCGCTGTTCGTTGCGAAAAGCAGCGGGCTGAACGACAACCTGAACGGCGTGGAGCGCCCCGTTTCTTTTGACATCAAGGCGACCGGTGAAACGGCAGAGGTGGTGCATTCGCTCGCGAAATGGAAGCGCTATGCACTCGCCAAGTACCGTTTCGGGGCATATTTCGGATTATATACCGATATGAACGCTATCCGCAGGGACGAAGATTTGGATAATATGCACTCCGTTTATGTCGACCAGTGGGATTGGGAGGCTGTCATTCTGCGGAAAGACAGAACGGTGGAATACCTGAAAAATACGGTCGAAAAAATTTACGCTGCGCTGCAGACGACTGCTACGCTTCTGTGCAGGGAGTATCCTGTGCTGGACAATTATTTTTCGGAAAAAATAACGTTTGTCACGACGCAGGAGTTGGAAGACGCTTATCCCGATAAAACCCCGAAAGAGCGCGAAACTGCATTTGTTCGGGAACATGGCGCCGCATTTATTATGCAGATCGGCGGAAAGCTGAAATCGGGGAAAAAGCACGACGGTCGTGCGCCCGACTACGACGACTGGTCGCTCAACGGGGATATAGTGCTGTATTATCCCGTTCTCGATTGTTCTTTTGAAATATCTTCGATGGGGATTCGGGTAGACGAAAAGAGTCTTGTTTCGCAGTTGGAGGAGGAAGGTTGCACCGAGCGGCTGGAATTTCCATTCCACAAAGCATTGGTGGCAGGGGAGTTGCCGCTTACGATGGGCGGCGGTATCGGTCAGTCCCGCCTATGTATGTTTATTCTCAATAAAATGCATATCGGCGAGGTGCAGGTATCTTTGTGGGATGAAAAGACGGAGCGTTACTGTCGCGAAAACAACATCGTGCTTATGTGACGGGGAATAAAGAATTGCAGATGAATTGACAAGCGGTTGTGAATTTGATACAATAAAAAGGCAATTGAAATCTGAATGGCGAATTGCCGGGCATCCGGCAATTCCGATACGGAAGGTTGGCAGAGTGGTCGATGGCGTCAGTCTTGAAAACTGAAGACCTGCAAGGGTCCGGGGGTTCGAATCCCTCACCTTCCGCCAGTAAGAACCTAAATCGAACCCTCGGTTTAGGTTCTTTTTCTTTATTCTTTTCCGCTTTTATTATTGCATATAACGCCGTCAAACCGCCTATCAGTGATTACAGCACCAAACAACACCGAATGCAGACAACGTACCAAAACACGCACTTTTTGCGGTACTTCGGCAGAAACGATTTCAAGGCGATAGACAAAAACGATGTCGTGCAATCCGTCCGCTATCTTCTCAAATACATAGAGAAAAGCGGAGAAAGATTGGTATACGGCGGAGATTTGCCTACCTATTTCAAGTCTGACGTTATGGACGAGGATATTGTCTGTCATACAGGTATAGACGACAGAAAAGCCCTGTTATTCGACGACTTTAATTGTTGGGACGAGGGGTGCCTTATAGGCAAAGCAAGTTCCGAAACCATATCACAGTTGTTTGCTTGAAATTCATCGATGTTTTTGATATAATTTTAATATGGATTGGTTTAATTATTACGGACTTGCCATAATGGCGGTCATTATGATACCTAATATAATTTATGCAATAAAGCACAAAAATCAAGTGGTCGTTTATGATAACAAGGCGGCTATTATTTTTGAGCAAATCGGCAGATATGGCTGTTTTGCCTTTATGATATTCAATATTCCGTACACATATATCGGCTTTTGGTTTTCTTTTGGGAAAATATTTTACATAACCGTCAATGCAGTTTTACTTTTGGGGTATTGTATATCTTGGAGTGTGTTGCGGAATAAAAATGGTATCGTAAAAGCTCTGTTGCTTTCTATAATACCATCATCGGTTTTTATTGTATCAAGTATACTTATTGCAAGTATTCTTTTATTTGTATTTGCCGTTATTTTTGCAGTAACGCATATCCTTATTTCTATAAAGAGCGCAAAGACGGAAAATACGAACGAGCCGAAAATAAAAAAGAAAACAATTATTTCGGTTATAGCGGTATTATTGAGTGTGGCTTTGATTTTTGTTGGCACATTGGGCGGACTGCTTGTTTATCAACAAAGCAGTTTCGGCAAACTTAAAAATATGTCATCGTTGGATATGATTGAATATTGTTGTTCAGATAAAAACACTAAAATAAGTGTTGCATTCATTGAAAACGGTGAAATCACATATCATATTTACAGCCAAAACGGCGAAGAAACAAACATCTACGATTACGAAATCGGTTCGATTAGTAAAACTTTTGTCGGTGCATTGTGTGCAAAAGCCATAAATGAAAATAAACTAAGTTTGACAGACAGTATTGCGAAATATCTTGATTTGGGAAATGATAAATATTACCCGACAATAGAGAGGCTTTTAACGCATACATCGGGTTACGCCGCTTATTATTTTGAAAGTTCTATGATTGGCAACAAATTTGCGCATATCACGAACGATTTTTACGGTATAGGTAAAGATAAAGTTCTGCATAGAGTGCAGAACATTGTGCTTGAAAATAAAGATTATCCGTTTGTATATTCTAATTTCGGCATATCGGTTTTGGGACTTGTTTTGGAGAGCATTTATAGCGACAGTTTTACAAACATTATGAATGACTTTATCCGAAATGACTTGCACTTGCAAAATACGCAGGCAGCAAAACAAAACGGTAATCTCAATAAGTATTGGAAGTGGAAACAAAACGACGGTTATATTCCGGCAGGTTCAATTATTTCAAATATTGAAAGTATGGCGATTTATTTGCAATTATATATGAATAATACCATTTCATATTTGCCGATGACTTATTCCAAAATAAAAGATATAAATGCTAACCAAGCAGCCTACGAAGCAATGAATATTCGCATGGACAGCGTAGGTATGACTTGGATGTTGGACAATAAAAACGATATTATTTGGCATAACGGTGCAACTACCGATTTCAACAGTTATATAGGGTTTACTCAGGACAGGCAGCGTGGTGTTGTAATTTTAAGCAATTTGAGCGCAAATGATAAAATTTCAATGACGGTAATCGGGGCAAAACTTTTGACGGAACAGTTTGATTTATAAAATTCGATTTACGTTACTAACGCCCCGCCATTAGGGAATAATACGAACTTTGAAAACGGGTTCGTATTATTTTTTGCCGTCGATTACTTCGGCATCATCGTTGAACGAAATTAAAACAGTCAGCACGAACAAAGGTCTGACTGGGCAAATTTAAGGACTATACAAGTTATTACTCTTTTATTCTTCAAATGGATCTTTTAACTTCTCATTACGCTGAACTATATTATTTACAAGTCTACGCTTTGAAAATTTTTCATTGATAGTTTACAGCTCACAGCAGATAAAACGGCATAGATGGCAATTCCTATCGCAAGAGCCACTGATTTGGCACCAGTATTTTCGGAATTGAGCCCGTTCAGGGTTGTAGAATAGAGCGGAGTTACCCAACGCAAAACAATAAAAACGCCGATTATAAAGAATACGACGATTGCGCCTATTACAAATGGTACTCCGATTTTATCGGGTTTTTTAAAATAACAAGGGAAGAAGATCAAATTAAATGTGCCGAGCAAAATCGCCCCGTTGCCTACCAAAACAAGATTAGCCGATATACCTACTTGATTGACATATTGCTCCGCAGGCAATACAGCACCTTTTATTGCGCCGATGACACCGACAAGCAATAAAATGATACACTGTAACCCGAATACCACCAGCATTTTTGCAAAGGGAATATGCTCTTTTTTTACAGGCAATGCGCAGGAAAAAGCAATATCACCGTTTTCCCTTGTCATCATACAGCAGAAAAATATCGAAAGGCATGAGAAAAAGAAAATGACTTCATACGGGTAATTCGGCACAAAAACAAGCACGGCAAAAAAGAGAAAGATAAAAGCCGTAGGGTGCATACAAAGAGCAATTTCTTTTTTAATTAGATTTAACATGTTTCTTTTCCTCGTTTTCTTTTTCCAAATGTACGATAATATTGTCGATCGTTGCATCTGTCACGGCTATACTTTCCGATATTTGCATGTCACGGGGCAGCAAACCTTCGTAGCCTTCTTTGACCGCCTTCACGCCGATAGCATTGACGGCAGATGCGTCGGCAAGAGAAGAAAAATGTGCCAACTTATATTTGCATATCAATTCTTTCAATGAACACGACGCAAGAATTTTCCCTTGCGAGATATAAACGATATCGTCTGCAATTCGCATCAGGTCGGACGTTATGTGCGTAGAGAAAAGAAC